>OBVW01000003.1_pt1 | contig 247450 bp, 267 predicted proteins | sample 1495141 | NCBI WGS metagenome assembly OBVW01 (sample SAMEA2580013, study PRJEB22360) | human gut metagenome | biome: human gut; feature: human-associated habitat; material: faeces | place: Denmark | collected 2008/2010
CAAGGACGCTACCGCTTTCTTGGAAACATTCTTTAAGCTCTATCCGACAGCTACGAAAAAGGAACTTGCCTATTATGTCAAAGACGGAGTGCTTGCTCCTGTATCCGGCGACTATGTATTTTCGGAACTGGTAAACCCTGTCTTTACCGAAGATGGCAATAACCTCAAGGTCAGCGTGTCCGTAAAGTATCTGGATAACAAGTCGAAAATGACGCAAATTTCACAGTATGAGCTTGTGTTACATAAGGACGATAACTGGAAGATTGTAGAATAAATAATCAAGGCTTGCGTCATAAACCGTATAGTATGCTCCGCAAGCCTCATTTCGGTATGATTTGCAAGCTGATTAATATAGTTGTTACATTTCGTTTAAGAGATTATAATAATTAAAACAGCTAAAATCTATCAATTTTTAACAGTAGTATGTGGACATAGTTGATAAAAAATTGCTTTTTCAATGATAAGATATATTTCTAAGGAGGAACGAGATATGGCACAGAGCATTTTGATTGTAGACGACGAAAGAGATATTGTATCAATGCTAAATCAATATTTTTGCAAAATTGGTTATGTAGTATACACAGCAATTAACGGAAAAGAAGCACTGAATGCAATCACAAAACATCCAGATATTATTTTATTAGATATAAATATGCCAGATATGAATGGTTTTACAATTTGTGAAAAAATCAGGAATTTTGTGTCCTGTCCTATTATTTTTTTAACAGCTCGGATTGAGAACTGTGATAAAATCAAAGGATTTGCTGTCGGTGGTGACGACTATGTTGTAAAGCCTTTCTCCGTTGATGAATTAGAAGCCAGAGTTGCTGCACATTTGCGGAGAGAAAAAAGACATGGTTCGTCCGCAATAGTTCAGTTCGATAATAATATAGTAATTGATTATTCATCACGAGTTGTTTTTTATAGAAATGCTGAAATAAATTTTACGAAGAAAGAGTTTGATATTATTGAATTTCTTTCACAAAACAAGGGGATTATTTTTGATCGTGAGACAATTTATGAAAAAGTATGGGGCTTAGATGGTTCTGGCGACAATTCTGTTATTACAGAACATATACGCCGGATAAGAACAAAATTCCTTTCTATAGGCGACAATCCTTATATAGAAACTGTCTGGGGGTGCGGATATAAATGGAAAAAGTAAGGCGAAAAATTTCAAGGCATTATATTGACAACATGAGTATTAAAAATTCATTTGTTTTTTATGCTCTTATTTCCTTAGTGATTGGTATTGTAATAGGTGTTATATCTATTACTCTTGTAGATGATTACAGAATAAACCTTAACTATAAATATGAGGACATGACAACAAGGTATGATATACCTGAAAATGGTTCATTTACAGCGAAATATAACAAAGACCAAACAGAATACACAATATATAATGCAAGTGAAAAGGAAGTATGTAATTTTGTTGTAGACTATCAAAAGGAACGTCCAGTACAAGAATATATTTATCCTAATCATGTTTCTTACATTGAAGTTTCACCAAAGTTTACTAAACATGATAGAATTGTGGATTCTGCTCTAGGTGTGGTTAATATTGTCACCATTCCTATTGTTCTTTCAATTAGCATGATTCTTTGTGTGACTATCTTTGTAAACCGAAAATTAGTAAGACCCATAAAGTTACTGACGAATGCATACAGAAAAGTCGAAAACAACGAACTGGATTTTACGTTGCCTTACCCTTATAAAGACGAGATGGGGAGGCTGTGTCTTGCATTTGAGAAGATGAAAAATTGTTTATATCAAAACAACCAAAAAATGATACGGCAATTTACTGAACAAAGGAGATTAAATGCTGCTTTTTCACATGATTTACGCACGCCTTTAACAATACTAAAAGGACATACCACAATGTTGTTATCATTTATTCCCAAAGGATTAGTTTCTCAACAGGAGGTACTCGACGAATTATCAACAGTACGCAACAATGTGGAACGGCTTGAAAAATACGTTAGTGCTATGACAAACTTATACCGTTTAGAAGATATAGAAATCGAAAAAGAAAACATAAACTTTGACTTCTTATTAAAAACCTTATCAAATACAACGGAAATGCTCTGTTCTGATATAGAATATACGATTAAAACAAATTGTAATAAACAGCAAACTCTATTTATCAATCTTGAAATTATCATACAAATTTATGAAAACCTGTTGTCTAATAGCATTAGATATGCTAAGTCGATGATAGCTATTGATGTAAATAAACAGGAGGAATTTTTATTGATTACGGTCTCTGACGATGGCTGTGGTTTCAAAAGTACGGATATAGAACGTGTAACATTACCATTTTATAAACCATCGCAAGATACTACGTCTGAACATCTAGGTCTGGGATTAAACATTTGTAAAATATTATGTGAAAGGCATGGAGGTACAATAAAAATTTCAAATAATCATAAGGGGGGAGCTTGTGTTACAGCTTGTATAAAAATTGCATATGTTGATGAAAAATAGACATTTTCCCAATATAATTGCATTAAGCACTTATAAAGGAGGTTTCGATTATGAAAAAAATTATCTGTATTATTTTAATAACTGTCACAAGCATTTTGTCCGGGTGCAATTCAACATCAGATGAAGAAATAATATCATCACAGGATTTCAAAGAGAATTATGAGGTTTCGTCCTATGGAACTGAGGAAAAAATTAATACTTTATCAGATGTTGAGCTTACATCAAGTGAAAAAGAGTATTCTGACTTAGAAAACGCAAAATTTTTTTTAGAAAATAACTCCAACAAAGAGTATCATTATTCTAAAGCCTATTTTGAAATTGAAGCGGAGCAATCAGAAACATGGTATCAATTAACTCAACTTTATGACCCATCAAAAGATAACGAAGATGATGCAGTTATAAATCCCACCGAAAGATTAAGTTTACCATTTGATATTTCCTCGGTTTATGGCGAACTCCCATCAGGGCACTATAGAATAATAGTAAGTATTTCTTATTTCGAATCCCCTAAAGATTGGGATTATGACACTTATTATTTGGCATGTGAATTTACATTAAAATAGTATATCAGAAAGGAAACAAATGGGAACAGCAAAATGGATATACTGTCCTATATGCAAGAATAAAACAAGAACAAAAATCAGAACGGATACTAAGTTGATAAATTTTCCACTGTATTGTCCAAAATGCAAACAGGAAAACCTAATTAATGCCAGCAAATTAAAAATAACAGTAATCAAAGAGCCAGACACTTAGATGCAGAGCCGATAATTCAGAGGATTTCATATCTCATAGATTATCGGCTCATTTTTATTACCTATCACCATATCCCGTATGATTGGCAGGCAAATAAAAATGGAGGAACTAATCTTCCCCCACTTCCTTTGATTTGATGATACCAGCAGCGACGCTCTCCATGACAACCATATCTTTGTCGTCGAAAGTATCAAGCTGTTGTTCCAACTGTCTGCGGCGAGTGCTTTTTACTTTGTCACTGGTCGGCAGGAAAATTTCATCAACAGACACATTAAGTAGAGTTACAAGGTCATAAAACACCTGTAAACTTGGGTGCTGCCCTTTATTCTCAATATTCGTCAGATAGCGTGGGTCAATTTCAATTTTTGCTTCCACCTGTTCACGGGTCAGACCTTGTTTCATCCTTGCCGCTTTGATGGCAAGACCAAAGGCTCTGAAATCGTATTTATCTTCTGTTTTACGCATAATTAATCACCTCACTACATTTTACTGTTCCTAAAGAATTTGTAGCAGGTACAGTAAAACGTATTGCAAGGTTTATCAGTTCCTATGAACAGGTAAATAACAATATATGCTGCTTGGCGGTAAAAAAAAACCGTTGTCAGCAGTAATGCTTTTATACGTCCTTTTAGATAGAACGACGGTTCATACAGCCGCCGTTTTATTTTTGTCCAACGGTGGACAAACTACTGGTTGGTTTTGTTTTAGCGGCTTCAGGAGGTAGCCGCATGGAATGCCTATACATTCAACAACATTCGACCATTGGTAGCTTGTTAAAAAAATCCGTTTAACTTTTGCGGATTATATCGCTCTTGTATATGGTTTTTCACATCACATAGCAGGAACAATTTATAAGGCACAAGAACAGCACGTCAGTATTGCTCTTGTGCTTTTTTGCTACTTTAAAAAATTTTTTGATTTTTTTCTGATTCGGGTTACAAATCACCCCTCCGTGTTGAGTGTTAGTGCGGAAAGAGGTAAAAAGCCTTTTCGCTTTAGCAACTTCAACTTGAAAGGAGGTGAGATTATGAAACCTTCTTCATTTGAGAACGCTATAAGACTTCAATTTGACTGTCTGGCTCGTAAGGTGATTGGCAGAACTGTAAAGAACTACAACAAAGAACTTGCCAGACGTGCAAAGCATGAAATATCTTTCTGTGAAATACCAGAGCTGGAATTAAACCAGTTGGGTGTATCGGACGAATACTCGCTTGAATTTACTTCCTTTGATGTGTTCGGTACAGAAGTTCGTGTCTATGATGAGAAATTATGTGAAGCAATCAAAAAATTAAGTGAAAGACGACGCAATGTTGTGTTGATGTTCTACTTTCTGGAATTACCAGACGCAGAAATCGCAGAGATTTTGGATATTTCCAGAAACTCTGTTTATAGAAACAGAATGTGTTCACTAAAGCTCATTAGAGATATGTACGAGGAGGAATTATAACATGATGAAGTCTACAAAAAAGTGTCCTCTATTCTCCACAATCAGTTTAGCTGCTGATGGCGACGAAGTGGCAATAGAGAAAATTTTAAATCACTATGACGCTTACATATCAAAAGCAAGTTTACGCCCGTTCTATGATGAACACGGAAATATGTATATTGTGGTCGATATGGAACTGAAAGGCAGAATTAGAGCTGCCCTTATTAAAGCAATTCTAGGTTTTGAAGTCAGAGTGAAATAAGCGAATATATACGGAGTGTGATACCACCTCATTCCAGCTCCGTTTTACAAGTGTTCTTTGAAAATCGAATAAAGTAATCAGATACGTTTGATATGCGGTGAGCCGACGGACTGGAACGCCATGACCCATGAAAAGGAGGGATAAAGAAGCGAGCGACCACGCCAGTGATCCGTAAGCGACTGTTGGAAAAGTTGCTGCCATGACCCGTATATCAGAATAATGATACACTCGCATGGTGCGGTTCACCCATCAGAATGGGAATGGTGAAATTCCAGTGGAGCTTTCCAAAGCCATCTGATTACTTCTTACTTTATAGACAAATTCTTTCATAATGTACAAGCATTTTTGCATACTTTGTAAATATATTGTAGTGAGGTGGTTCAATGGCAAATGACGCAAAGGTAGTTTGCAAGAATGTTTTTAAAAATTGTGATAAAGCGGCGTTTACAAAAGCATTTACTCTAAAATGGATAGAGTTGATAAATCAATATGAAAAAAATAAAGGAAGGGCAACTCCTGCCAGATGATAGACAAACTATCCTACAAGATGTTATAATAACATTATGTAGAGATAGTTTGTTTCGTCTTCTCAAAAAGGAGAACGAAGCATGATAGAATCAAAATCAAGAGTTGCTATTTATTGCCGCTTATCAGAGGAAGATAGAAACAAACAATCAGAAACAGACGACAGTAACAGTATTCAGAATCAAAAGTCAATGTTACTTCAATACTCATTAGAGCATGGTTGGGAAGTCTACAACATATACAGTGATGATGATTACACTGGTTCTGACAGACGACGACCAGAATTTAACAGGTTGTTGGAGGACGCAAAGAATCGTAAATTTGATATTGTCCTTTGTAAGACACAATCCAGATTTACCAGAGAACTAGAATTAGTGGAAAAATATATCCACGGTCTTTTTCCTATTTGGGGTATTCGCTTCATCAGCATTGTTGATAATGCAGATACCGCTAATAAAGGAAATAAGAAATCAAGACAGATTAACGGTCTGGTGAATGAGTGGTACTTGGAGGATATGTCAGAGAACATTAAAAGCGTTCTCACTGACAGAAGAAAGAACGGACACCATATCGGTGCTTTTGCTCTGTATGGTTACAAAAAAGACCCTGACGTAAAAGGGCATTTGATTATTGATGAAGAAGCTGCGGAAGTTGTCAGAGAAGTTTTTACACTGTTTTCACAGGGATATGGAAAGACCGCCATTGCCCGTATGCTGAATGACAGAGGAATACCAAACCCTACGGAATACAAACGACTTCATGGTTTGCGTTACAAACAGCCTAAAACGAAAAACAGTACCCTATGGAAATATTTTGCCATATCAGATATGTTGGTGAATGAAATCTATATCGGGAATATGGTTCAAGGGAAATATGGCAGCGTTTCTTATAAGACAAAGCAAAACAAACCCAGACCCAAAGACGAGTGGTACAGAGTTGAGGGTACACATGAGCCGATTATTGACCGTGAGTTATGGGATAGGGTTCAAGCATTGGTAGCTCAAAAGGCAAAACCTTTCACAGTTGGCACAATCGGTTTATTTGCCAGAAAAGCTCGCTGTATGAATTGTGGTTATACAATGCGTTCGTCAAAGAATCATGGTAAGCATTATTTACAATGCTCTAACCGCCATGTAGCAAAGGACGCTTGTATAGGTTCTTTCATTTCAGTAGACAAATTAGAAAAAGCTGTGATTGATGAACTTAATAAGTTATCCGCAGAATATCTTGACAAAGATGAGCTTGAACAAAATGTGCAATTCAACAATGACTTGCGAGGTCAAAAAGAAGCTCTGGAAACGGAGATTGCTGCTTATCAAAAAAAGATTGCGGAATATACAAAAGGAATCCGAGAATTATATTTAGATAAGGTAAAGGGTATTCTTTCCGAACTTGATTACTTGGATTTATCCAAAGACTTCTCAACACAAAAAGAAAGGCTCGAAAAACTGATGATTGATACGCAAAAACAGCTTGATGTTATTGAAAGAAAAATGCTGATTGGCGACAACAGACGACAGTTAATCGAGCAATATACAAATCTTGAACACTTAGACAGGGAAACGGTTGAAAAGCTGATTGATTATGTATTGGTTGGCAAAAAAGACCCTGTAACTAAGGAAGTACCTATTGAAATACATTGGAATTTCTAGGGTTCTCATATCTGGCAGCTAGTATGCCAGATTATCGGGAACTTTCTTTTAAAACCTCAATGTTGTCTTTATACAATCGCACCCTCTGCCGCCATATCTTCAAAAAGATCGGTGAGGGCATCACCCTTGGACTGAAATTCGCAGGCGTTAAAAGGAATACCGCCCGCCGCCTGTGGCCAGATACCACCGGTATGGTCGACATAATATGGTGCAAATCCGGCAGCTTCAAGTTCTTCTGCACTTAAGCCTTTGGTGAGCTGTCGGACGATGGATGCGACCATTTCCAGATGCGCTAATTCATCAGTACATAGATGTTGGAAATGGTTATATGTATTGGATTTCTAAGGAAAAAACATTCTCCACGTATCGTCCGACACCTGCTTTTGACTCCATATTATTATAATAGATAATTTTAGAAACGCAGGATTTTAAAAACTGGTTCTTTTCCGTGGCGGACAGCTCCGGATCATTTAAGGCGTTGATACAGTCACGGAAACGTCGGATTTTCTCCCCATAATCAACGTAGTTTTCTTTTGTCTCTTTTGCAGCAGTCAGAGCAGTGATCGTAGAAGCGATTTCCTGCTGGGTTTTAATGTTCCTTTCCAGAAACTCTTCCTTTGAGTAAATCCCATCCTCATAAGCATCTTTCTGTCTCATATCTTTTTCCTGCAATTTTTTAAGACGTGTTTCAAGGTTTGCAACGATACTTTGATTTACCGCCTGTGCGTTGCCATCGTCGGCAAGGAGCGCTAATTCGAAGTCATGTATAGTATTTTCCATAGAAGAGATAAAACGCTCTAAAAAGGCAGAATAAAGCACTGATTTTGTGTGGCAGTATGACTGATGGTTGCATAATATGATCTGGGAAACGGAATTATGGTTTTTATATATCTTAAGAGACATAGCGTGGCCACAGGTGCCGCAGTAGAGCAGACCGGCAAATGGATTGCACAATGCCTTATTGCGCCGGAGGCTTGGGTTGGTTCCACGCCTTGCCATACATGCATCATATAATTCCTGTGAGATAATCGGCTCATGCAACCCTTTATAATATTTGGCATCCGAACTTCGCGGACGTGATTTCTCCAATTGTCCGTTATTGATGTATTTTACAACTTTTCTGGTATCCCACCGGATCAGTCCGAGATAGAGGGGGTTGCAAAGGATAGAACTGATAATTGCAGGTGTCCAGTGTGCCGCCTTTTTCGGTTTCAGATTCATGCTGTCAAGCTTATGTGCAATATTTGTAAAACCGATACCCCCAGGAGTGTAAGCATAGAGCTCATGGATTAGCTTCACCACGTTGGCTTCCTCCGGGACGATTTCCAGAGTGTGGCAGTTGACACCATCTTTTTTAATCACTATCTTACGGTAGCCGTAAGGATCTACGGAGCCGATATAATGTCCTTTGGCAGCAGAGGATTCCCGACCACGCCGCAAGATACGTTTAGTGTATTCCAGATAATCATTACCTCGGGTGATCTCCATCTCAAAAAATTTGCGTTCATATTCTTCCTGGAGGTTAAATGAGTGCGTGAGGGTGAGAACCATGGTATTTGTGTAACGCAGGATATTAATAAGCCGGCCGCAATCTTCCAGATCGCCACGGGAAAGACGCTGTGGCTCTACGATGAGAACAGCTTTTATCTGTGGAGATTCTATTTTCTGCAGAACGATCTTAACCTGTGGTCTTGAGTCTATCGTCTCACCGGATACCACCTCACGGTAGATGTTTTTTTCCGGGATAGGAGAGCCAAAGTGAGTATTGGCATAGTCCTGAATCATTTCCTCATGTTTTTTTAAAACGTCCTCGACAGACATTTCGGGACTATCCGATCTGGATTTACGCAGATAGACAATAATTTCATCTACACTTAAGGATTCCATTGATTGAGTTAATTCGTACATAGTATCACTCCCTCATAAAAATATATGAAAAATGGGTATAAAAATAACAGCCAGCAAGGAACGTTTGTTCCGCTTGCGTTTGGCTGCTCCGAATGATACAATATGCTTGCTTAGGGCTTTCGTATCATTCGGAAGCGTGACCGTCCTGCTTTGGTAGAGTGGGGCGGTTTCAAAATGTTCTGTAAAAATAGCGTCTTAGTTTACCAGGCTGAGGGCGCTATTTTTATGTTAATTATTGACGGTGTTGGAAAAATCATTATACAGTTCCATGTTTATCTGAATCATCAAGCAACTTAGGAGAAGTAGCATTGAGGGGAGAAATTACACTTTTCCCCAATTGTGCTTCGAGTTCCTTCCGAGCATTTGCCGCAATTTTTCCGCCTGCCAAAGTGGCAGATTTAGCGCCTGTGTAGCCTTTAGGATTGGTTGCTTTGGAAATTTCTGTAGTAGAAATTTCTGCAAGTTGATTCAATACCAGTTCTGTATTGGTCATATTATCCCGTAAATTTTCATTTCGCAGACCTTTGAGTTTTTTATACTCACTCACTGTTTTGCCGGACCAGGAAGAAGTGAGGATATTGGTTAGAGCAGCATAGTCTCTTCCCGGAGTAACACCAGCACGTTTCCATTCATCCGTCATTTCTTTGCGAATCTCGATAGAGCGCATTCGTTGAGTTATCCATGCATCTGAATAACCCTTTGCCTGATAAGTAGCTACAGCGCGTTCCATTGCTTTTTCTGGATCAGCAATCTCCTCTAAGCGTTCAGCACCTACCTGTGCAAGCCATTGTTTGAATGGTTCAGCTTTTTTAGATGGAATGGACTGGATGATACGAAGTAATTGCTCTGTGTTAGCGCAATCGGTTTTGCGCATTTTACCATCTTGAGCGAGCATTTTCAAACCGTGACAATTTGTCACGGTTTCATTTCCTTCAGCAATTAAACGTTGCTTTAGCTTTCGCCAATACATAGCGGCGTCTTTTGTATCTGTCAAAAATTGGCATACATCCACAATTGAGAAATACCATTCTTCCTTTGTGGCATTCCATACTTTACGTATAGTGTCATCCATAATAAATTCTAAATCCTGTTCATCAAAATCATCTACATTATCAACTGGCACCTGAACAGTAGTGTCAGTATCTTCATCGTAGAAGAAGAAAAAGAAAAAGAAGACAATCACGTCCTTTCTAAAATATAAAAATCAAAGTGCAGCAGTTGCACCGGTGCAACTATAGTATATTTCTGTTTATTCATCATCTGGATCATCATCTAAGGAATAATCTGAACTGTAAACTTCATCAGAAGAAATAGATTGTCTGAATTCTTCTGCAATCATTGTTTTATTAAATTCCGCAGAAGGATCAATTTCCTCAACCAAAGTCTCTAATTCATCGATTGATATCTTGAAAAATTCTTTTCGAAGATTTACTTTATTTACTCGTCTATCGTTCAATATCTGATGCATTTTGTTTTCAAGTGAGACAGCATCATCAGAGAAGATAAAGCTATGTACATCAAATTTAAAAGGAACACTGGCACTTCCAAGTTCATTAATACGATCCTGTGGATCAAGGCGTCTTGTCATACCGATTTTGAATACATCTTCTCCAAACGATCCAAGATTACTGATTATATAAACAGTACCGGCTTTACCATTTTGTAAATTGGTAATTTCTTCTTTTTTAATAATTACTTGTCCCAATTGCTCTTGTAATTCAAGAATCCTTGCTTTTAATTTTTCTAAGTCTGATTGATCAGTGGTTTGAGCAATAGTTTCTTGGATTTTTGAAATTTCATTATTATATTTTTCTTCTTCTTTAGCAATTTTTTTACGTTCATTTTCCAGAGCTTTTCGTTCTTCAGCTTCTTGGCGCATTTGTTCACGTATAGCAAGCTGTTCCTGACGAGCCTGTTCTTTTTTTACATAATAGTTGTATTCAATTTTTACAGCATTTATAAAAAGATATTCAATTTCGCCAATGAATTTTGTTAAAGTACCGGCTATACTTTGGTTTCCTTCTCCTGCAATTTTTAGATATTTCGCCGAAATAGTTTTCACGTCATCGATGGATTTTTCAAGTTTTTCATATTTCAAATTATATAAAATATTTTGAATTTCAGCACGTAAAGCTATGACCATTAGATTGTAAATGGACTTATTTGCTTTAGTTGTATAACGTGAGGAGTACTGGTCGAGTAATTTAGATATTTGTTTTTCATTTTCTTTATATGCTTTTCTTAAGCTTTTCACATCCATACAATGTAATTTTAATGTGACAGAAGGTGAAATAAGTTCTAGATCATCAAAATCTTTGGTGGAAAGCTTACAATTGCTATATGGAATATCTAAATTAAAAAAATTATTAATTGCGTAATCAATACTTTTATATAGTTCTTTACATTTTGATACTTTTCGTTCCTGAGAAGCAACTGATTTTTGAAGTTTAGAATTTTTTTCTTCTAGTTCGGAAATTTCTTGCCTCAAATTGAAAATAATTGTGTTATTTGATGCAATATCCGAATTTGTTTTTTCTAAAGAGGTAGAAGCTTCATGTTCTAGTTCCTCAATTTTTTGTTTGGTTTCGTAGTATTCATTTACTCCTAGAGAATTTATTTTAGCTTGTAGAGTTGCATTATCAGATTTTAAACGCTCATTTTCCTCTTTTATTTGAGAAATTCGAAAGATATCAAGTAATCCCATAAAAACCTCCTAAATAATAATTTTTGTTATATCAATTCCATAATAGCAATGTTTGGCTCAAAAAATATGACGTAATTATCAATTTGAGTACAACGTCCATATTTACTTCTGTAGTAAGTTAGGGCATCATTTAAAAACTCATCGGTAATACCGAGGTATTCTGATACTTCATGTGCACTTTGACAGTGATTTTTATATGCATTTATAAGACCGGTGAGACCAATTTGGTTATTATAAGCCCAAATTCTTCCATACAATTCTTGTTTACGATTTTCGACAGATGACTGGTCAAGAATATTGCCCACAGCAGTGTAGTGGTGTCCAAGTTCTTCTGCCAGAATACAGGCACGCTCAGTATCGGAAGTAGTAGTGTTACCTATAGCAATAACACTGTCACAATATAAGCCTTTTAATTGAGTGCCAGTGAAATCGTAATTTTCAATGACTGTAATATTTTTCTTATTTGCTTCATCTAATAGTTGCTCGTATTTTGTCAAATTAAATCACTCCATTTACAATCCAAGTTCTTTCATAGCATCTTCTGATGAAATGAATTCTTTACAGTCGGGGTTGTTTTTAGCATCGTGCAGCATTTTTAAATCCCATTCGTCTGGAACTACGGTTTCAATATCGTCCCATGTACGTTTTGGAAAGTTAGTCATTATCAATTCCCATACTGTTTCAGCATCTGCATCACTCATAACAGAAACAGCACCTAAAATACGTTCTTTAATAGCTGTCATAATAGTCCTCCTTATTTTTTATAAACCTGACCGCGATTTTCGATTTTTTCTATACTAAGAATATCGCCATTTTTATCAAATAGTACTCTGAAGTCACCAACTCGTAAACGATATCCTTCGGTTCCCTGCAATTTTTTTACATCGCCGGAAGGGAGATTGTTAATAGCTGTAACAATACGCTTTCGTGTAGGAACATCTTGTTTCTTTAAAAATTTAATTGCCTGTTTTGAATATTGTATCACTTAATAACCCTCCTATCTAAAATGGATTATTTTCTGCTTGCTTTTACAAAAGCGGCGAATTCTTTGATTTTATCCAGCTCGGCTTCTGTGTACTCGTCACCACCGAAGTGGGCGGCAATGGTCATTGGCTCTTCATTTACTTCATCAGAAAATAAGTAAGATGTGGTTGTATTTAAGGCTTTTGCAAAGGCAGATATTTTACTTTGTGGTAAATCAACCTTTCCAGCTTCTACTTTTGCAATAGCAGTTTTGTCCTTATATCCTACAAGCGCGGCAAGCTCTGATTGAGATAATTTTTTGTCTTCGCGCAAACTTTTTATTTTTAATCCCATGCTTTCTTGCGTTGTCATATTGCTCACCAACCTTTCTAATATGGATAATAACATAGGAATGAATTTTATTCAACATTTTTGTGAAAAATAGTTGACAGGTATTCAACTATGGGGTATTATAATGACAGGTTGAACTATATTCAACTTGGGAGGAGGTAAAAATGACAGATAGCAAAAAGTTGAGTGATGAAATTGCTGACTCTGGAATAACTATTACCGCAATAGCAAAAAAACTCGGTATTACCAGAGAAGGATTCTATAAAAAACTCAATAACGAAACAGAATTTAAAGCATCAGAAATATCGGCATTGCAGAAAATCTTACGGCTAACAAATAAGAAGCGTGATGAAATTTTTTTTGCACAAGAAGTTGATTGAAAATCAACTTAAGAAATATGTAGTGAGAGGAGATGAGGAAATATGATGGAGAAAGCAGATTTATTAAAGACAGAAAAATTCGCAAAAAACATGGTTTTGGCTGCGACAGAAGAAGGATTAACAATAAAAGAAATTTGCTATGCAGCAGATATGGCGAAAGAAATATCAGAAAATTCAATAGTTGAAAAAGGAAGTATTGAAAGAACTGATTTCCTTTCTAACCATACTGTGGATTGAAAAATTATTTGGCTGAATTTTTCGTTTCTTTTTTGATGTCAGCCGTAGCTTTTTGGGCAAGAACATTAATTGAACAGAAACCTTTCCAATATAATGCGCAGCTATCCATGCAAGGAATAAACTTGTCGTCAGCTATGGATTTACTTAATACAGCAGGATTAGTGCTCATAAAAGGACAAAATTTTGTCATAATTGAAAATCTCCTTTCTTAAATACTGGGACACAGCAACGTCCTGTAAGGAGATTGTAACACCAAAATAATTCAATAGAAAGAGTGTCACGGACAACGTTTAAAGCATTAGATAAGAACAGGAGGTGCAGTGTATGGAATATAAGAGAGTAATTCAGGAATTTCCAAATGGTACAAATATCAACCTTATTCCAATCCTAACACCGGAAGAGGAAGAAAAGCGGCATCAGCGGTTGAATGATGCAGCCGTAAGGCTTCTGCTTGCCCAGGAAAAAAAGGATAAGGAAAAACAGATGAAAGTTGCCACGTAGGAAGTGGCGGAAGGACAAGCTATGAGAGTGATCATTGAAAATTATTCGAGAGTTCCATTGCCTGTAGCAGTATTAATGGTTTTCTTAAAGCTGAATGGAAATTCAGATAAGGAAAAAGAGAGACATGTGGTAATCGAAAAGCAGGAAAAAATCGATGGAACGATCTTTACAGTGAGGGATGAATGATGAAAAAGAAAATTTTAGAAGGAGCAGGAATGTTTTTCTTGGCAATTGGCAGTTGCGAACAACTTATTATGTTTGCTCTGATAGGATTTTATCTGCTTTATAGAGCGGCGAAAGGAGAAGATTATGAAGATTGCAGCGAAGACGGAGATTAGTCCTCATGAGGAAGCACTGATCCAGGATTTTATAAAGCAAATGAGGCAGGAACATCCAAATTTGGAATTGTCTATGAATGACATTTATGATTCGGCACTTCGTACCGGAATAGACGCTGTGTTAGAGCAGATCCGTATAGACCGCAGACAGAAAATAATGGAGGACTGGATACATGGAACAAAAAGCTACACAAGAAAAAATGATAGCGGAATATAGAACATGGTTCAAGATTTACCACAAATTTTTAAAGCAGATAAAAGTTGATGAATCAATAAAGGCAGAATATGCAGAGGAATACCGGCACGAATTAGAAGGAATGCTCACGCTGATGTCTGGCATGAAGGTGATCACAGAAGAGGAATACGAGACCATGTGTAAAGAAGTCAAGGAAGAATTTAACACAGAAAAGCTGTATGGATTCAGATACCGTATGAAAACGGAGGTGTTCTATGCTGACCGTGACTGAGGTTGTGGAAAAGATCTTCAAACAGCCGGATATTTTTGATAGCGAGATGGCAGCAGGCGAGTACTGTAGGGCAAAGTGGACTTACATAAACACAGTGTTTGTGGCCGGCTTCATCGAGATGGACAGGGAAGCACTGGACAGGCTCTTAGAGATGTTCAACGAGAAAAAAGTGAAGGAAGCATTCAGGAAAGCAGGTGGACCAGATGATACAGGATGCAGACCTAAAAAGTAAACTGATCCTGCAGGCTGACATATTCCAGCATCATTACAGAAAAAAGGAATATGTAGAAGCAAAGCTGACAAGGGAAAGGGCAGGGATAGTCGCAGTGTTCATACGGCTGCCGGAGAAAGAGCGCACAGAGCTTTTTGGAGACAGGCAGGGAGACGAACCGGTAGAAGGATTGTTTGATGAAGAGAAATGCATTAAGGCGGGATTTGAGAGCATTAAGAGAGGCTTTGACATGCAGAGGATGACATATGAGGATGTCATGGCATTGGTAAATAAAAAAAGGGGTTAAGAAACTAGCACTTTCTTAACCCTGTGAGTAAAAACGTTGGGAACGTATAACTCTATATTTATATTACCACAAAAAGCCTGAAAATGCAAGGAAAACGGGGATTTTTCATCTCCGTTTCAGCCTTGATAAAGATATTAAACTTAGGACACGGTGGGGATATGATAAAGAGGAAACAGCACAGGTTTAAAGGTGGAAAGATCATTGATGTGGAAGAATACCACGATGGGAGATATGGAGCACCGGGATGTAAGAGAGAGAAGAAAAAGAATCCGACCAAAGAGCAGATACAGAAGATCAATGCATGGAATAAGGCAAGACGATGTAAATGGAAGCTGTTGGAGTATTTTTCTCCCGGTGACTGTTTTGCAACATGGACATATGAGGTAAAGAACAGACCGCCGGATATGGCAGGAGCATTGAAAGATTTCCAGAAAGCAATGAGGAGCGTGAGAAAGGAATATAAGAAGCGCGGAAAGGAATTATTCTGGATCAGGAATATTGAAAGGGGAACAAAGGGAGCGTGGCATATCCATCTGATCGTGAATGAGATTGGAGAGACAGCGAGTATTTTACAGAGAGCCTGGACGAAGGGCGGCACATGGTCAATCGAGATCAGGAACAGTAAATACTATGATGAAGATTTTTCCAAAATATCCAGTTACATGACCAAGGATGAACATACAACAGATAAGAAATCGGATGGAAACCAGGCAAAACCACGTATCAGCGAATCAAATTATAACTCAAGCCGGAATATGCCGCTACCAGAGCCGAAGGTGGACAAGCTGGTACGGTGGAAATCAGAGCCGAAACCGAAAAAGGGCTATTACATATCACAGATCCATGAGGGAATCAATCCGGTAACAGGATATAAATACAGGAGGTACACGATGATCCGATTGAAAGAAGGTGACAGCGGATGAAGGAAGTGAGCATTTACATAGTGACCGGGATTAGGGGCAGATGGCAGCAGGACGGACATATAGGATATGCGCTGGAATATTACAAAGAAAACAGCAAGTACCCGGCGGTAATCAAGGAAGTTGTACCGGTGCAACAGCAAAATGAGAACCGTTCGACACTGGAAGCCCTGATCATGGCACTACACCGGATGCGGGAAAAATGTATACTGACCGTCTACACGGAATCCAAGTATCTCTACAACGGATATGAGGATGCAGAGTATGTAAAACGCTGGAAACAGAACGACTGGACGAGGTCGGACGGTCACGAGATAAAAAACCGGGATAAGTGGCAGGAACTGGACAGGCTCATGCAGGGAAATCTGGTCAGAATTTTGTTGAACCAAAGAAACGCTTATACCGAGAGTTTGTGGCAAGAGATCAAGATGAAGGAGAGATAAATTATGGCATTATTTGAAAGATTTGGAGAATTTGACTCTGTGGAAGAATTGAACATGACAGCAGAGGGATTAAAGGAAGAGGGAGACCTTGAAAGCCTTAAGGTGCTGGCAGAGGAGAATGGACTGGATGCAGCAGACGCAGAGGATTATGCAGACGGAATCGTGACGGAGCTGGCGAATAGTCTGTTGGCCGCACTTGGAAAACTGAAAGTGGAAGTGAAAGAACTGAAACCATGCGAGATCATGGAGGACTGGATCAGTTATATCGAAGTGTGCTGTTCAGAGCATGAAGACATGGCTCGTGCGGTCAGACTAAAGAGTAAGAGTCTGGAAGGCTGCATTGCAGCAATATTGAAATGGTCATTTGCGCATCAGTATCCGGTGCCGGACAAGGTAAAAAAAGCAGCAGGCGTTAATGCCGGAAAGGTAACACTCGGTATTCCGGGATCTGCGACAGCAAAGAAGATCATAAGAGAATATTATCTCGGAAAGTAGGCGATCTGATGAAAGTGACAGAAGAGGAAGAAATCAACAGACTGGTGGAAATGACACCGCCATTACCGGAAGATTTTAAATCATGGTGCGAAAAACAGATGAAAAGACCACTGATCTATTACCAGCGCAATGGAAAAGAAGCGGAGATCAAGTGTGCGGCATGCGGAAAGACGTTATATGCGAAGACAGCAGATATGCCGGAATATGGAACGCTGGAGATCGAGACACCGAGAAAAGAACATCCGGCGAGGTGCGTTTATTGTGGAAATCAGTCATTTTATGAGTGGATGTATGTAAAACGCAAAGAACTGGACGACAAACGGTTCTACCTCTACCAGCTCACAGAAGATAAAAAGTTGGTCATTCGGATTTTTGATTATAACAGGACAAGCAGCGTAGACCGGATAATGGATGACAGTCAGACAGAAGTAGCTCGTTTTTTTCTGGAGTACGGACAGGTGAAAAAACTGATCAGATTGTATACGTATAAAGGGGATGAATATGCGTGGTGTTTGAAGAAAACAGCAGGATATCCGTACATAAAAGTGATCGAAGGAAAGACTTTTCCGGGATGGGAGCAGACGGTAAAGGAATCGGCATTAAAATATTGTCCGCTGGATGAGCTGGTCAATGTGGTAAGAAGCCATTTCACACAGAATTATAAACCAAATGTGGCAGTGATTGATGCCTTGATGACATACGCAAATAATCCGGCAATTGAGATGTACGTGAAAATGCATATGGATAAACTTGTCAGCAGGCTTGTATGGAGAGAGAGCATTTATGGAGCTGTCAACAGAAAAAAACGGACGGTAAACGGACAGTTGAAACTTAAAAAGAAAGAGAACATCAACAGGCTGGTAAAGGAAAAGGGCGATCCGGAGCTTCTGGAGATCCTGCAGTACGAAGAAAAAATGGAATTTCAATGGAAACCGGAGTGGGAAGACCTGTTCAGAGGGAAGTGGGATAAGAATACTGAAAAAAGAATCACAAGAATGCTTAAGCACATGACCATGCAGCAGCTTGTAAACAGGACATGGAAGTATACAGGGGAGCTGACGGATTCAGCAAAAGGGAAGGGAGAATTTTGGCAGACATTTCTGGAATACAGCGATTACCTGAGAATGCGTGAAGAGCTTGGCTATGATATGACAAACGAGGTCTTTATCCATCCAAAAGATCTGGATGAAAAACATCAGGAAATGGTAAAGGAACATAACGCCAGAAAAGACGAGATGACCATTAAGAAAAAGAATAAGGAATTTGCGAATATCGCAAAACGTTATGAAAGCCTCTGTAAGAGATATCAGGCGGCAGCAGACGGTTATATCATCCGGCCGGCACGAGATGCAGGAGAGATCATCATGGAAGGAAGAATCTTACATCATTGTGTTGGTGGAGATAATTATTTATCAAGCCATGATAAAGGCAGGAGTACGATATTATTTCTCCGAAGCGAGAAAAAGCCTAAAAAACCATATATCACGATCGAGATTAGAGGGACACATATTGTGCAGTGGTATGGGGCACATGACAAAAAGCCGAACGAAGAGTTTTTTAAGAAATATCTGAAAGATTATGAAGATCAGTTGGAGCAGAGAGAAAAGAAAAATGACAGAGTGCTGGTGGCAGCAGGGTAAGGAGAGAAAGATTATGAACGAAGTGATCGAATACAGAAATTATGCAGAATACAAGCAGGAGCTTGACACAGAGTTAAAAAAGACCGCGGAGGGATTTGTCCGTATCGGATATCTGTTAAAAGTGGCGCGCGATACCAGAATTTTAGCGGAATCCGGCTATCAGAATGTCGTAGAATTTGCAAAGGCAGAATACGGGATCGATAAGACGCAGGTATCCAGATTCATGAACATCAATGATAAGTTCTCCGAGGGCGGATACGCACCGGAACTCAAAGCAGAATATCAGGGATTTGGATATGCCAAATTATCGATCATGCTGTCGCTGCCGGATGAAGTAAATGAGGTACTGACACCGGATCTGAGCAAGTCAGAGATCCAGCAGCTTAAAGAAGACGTGGACGAGGAGAAAAAGACCACGGATATTGAAGTCATGCTCGAAGAAAAGGACAGCGTGCAGCAGTCACTTGATACAAACCTTGAAAAGACCATGTATCAGCTTGGTAAAGATGCACCAGAAATATACAAAAAATTGTGGACTTCGGCTGTTAAGAATGGGGAGACAGGAAAACACTTCATTGAGAACCTCATACCGAATGAACAAGCTGTCTACACAGTCCGTATTCCAGGAGCAGGTGCACATATGCTTGCGATCACAGAAAACAGTGATGAAGTGAAACTTTTAAATCTGCGTGATGCGAGCCGGAACGAGGTATATAGCAAAGAGGATATTGAAAAAGCATTTGGGAAGATCAGCCATGCAGCAGGAACATGGAGAGAATCCTGGGAAAAGGAATATGGTGAAAAATTACCGGAAGAAAAGCAAGTTGCACCGGTACAACCGAAATCCGCACCTAGAAAAGAGAGCAAAGTTATCTCAACGATCAAAAAGAAGGATGATGTGCAGCAGGCAGCAGAACCACCGAAAGAGCAGACACTTCATGATGTTAATCCGGAGATTCCAAAGCCAGATCCGAAGAATACAGAGGAAAATGTAACAGAATCCGTTATAAATGACAGCGAAACTAACAAAAATGTTGTAAATTTACCGGAAAACGTTTCAAAACCGGAAGAAAGCGTATCAGAACAGGGAGAAAACGTACAAGAGGAGCAGATACCAGGACAGGACGACATCATGAACCACCCGGAATATTTACCGGAAAAGAAAACAGAAAAGCAGATCATTGAGGATGCCAAGAGAACGGTTGAAGCTATCCGCTTAACTCTAAATGACTGGGAATATACGATACCACAGGGAATGCTGGCAACCATATTAGATCGTGTTGAATATTTAAAAGATACTTTACAGGAGCTGGTCAAAGGAGATGCCGATGAGGATGATGTTTAGGATCAGGCTTTTCTTATGGGTGGCATGGGTGAGAATACCAAAGCCGTGGAGAAAAAGAAAATACAATAAAATATTTGAGCAGATGCAGCAGGCGGTGAAGAAATGAAGAAAAGCAAAAAAAATAAGGTCAACTACAATTTTCCAAAAGAAACCTGCGAACTGATCGCAGAAAGGGATGGTAATGAGTGCCTGTTCTGTAAAATGCAGTACCACATGGACAAGTGCAGATCAGAAATGCTTTTAGGAATACCGGACATCATGCATTACATAAATAAAAGCCAGGGCGGACTAGGCATTGAGGAAAATGGTGTGCTTGGCTGCCGCTATCACCATGGATTGCTGGATAACGGCAACTTAGGACTACGGCCGGAAATGTTAGAGATTATGAAAGAGCACCTCATGCAGCAGTACCCGGACTGGTCAGAGGACAAGCTTGTCTATAAAAAATGGGATTTTCAAACTTTTGGATAATATATCACAGTAACTGTCGACAGAGGATTTCCGGAAGCGTAGCTGGGGCTTCCGGAAGAAAGGAGAATTATGAAACAGCCAAGTAAACCGACAAGAGCACAGAAAGTGATCATTTCTGCACACAAACTAAGACCGGAGAACTGGATGGTCGTATACGAGAGCAAGGACACATTGGAGGTCATCAGTAAAAAGACATCCATGCGTAAAGTCTTACAGAAATGAGGGGTTTTGATGCAAAAGAAATGTAAATATTGTGGGAAAGAATTTGACGCTACGAAATCAAAGCGTCTGTATTGCAGTGATAAGTGTAAAAAGAGTAGATGGAGAGAAAAGGATAAAAAGCGGAAATATGGTGTGCATATGGAAAATCCGAATGCAGCAGTCGTTGATATGGCGGTAAAGGCAAGGGAAGCCGGTATGACATACGGACAGTATGTAGCGAAGATGGGAGGCACGGATCATGCGGAAAAACACAAAAAAATATAAAAGAGAGCTTGCAGCAGCAAAAGCAGATATTAAGAGACTACTCAGCGAGGAGCATGTGCCGTGTGAGTTTTGCAGATATGAGGCACGAATGGATGTACCGTGTACGCAGGGCGATAAAGAATGGTGCAGACAGAATGCAGTCTGGAAAGGAGTGTCAAATGGACGAGAAGGACGCAATTAGTATTTTAAATATGATTGAAGCACATGGGGCTTTACCAGTAAAAGCAAAGGAGATGGCAATCAATGTGCTTGAAGAGGTGCAGCAGTACCGGGCGATTGGTACGCCGAAAAAAATAAAAGATTTATTAGAAAAAGCAGCAGAGGAAATTGAAAACCTGTATGGTAGAGAAACACAATTATCCGAAGAAATCAGAAAATCTTTGGACAGTTAAATTAGAATTTAGGAGACAAAAAACGTGAATGAAATTATAGAAAAATTAAACGAATTAGAAGTTGCAGATGTTGATTTTGATAGTGACGAGATAGTTTATGTGCTCGTAGAAGATAATGAAGATAATAGAAAGCGTCTAATTGAACTTGGAGCAACAGAAGCAGAAATTACAAGCATGATTGTAGATGGTGGTGCGTTAGATATTACGATTTTTGCTTTTGAAAAATGCGGAGCTGACTGGTACAAGCAGGACGAAGGTTTTGGTAAAAACTAGATTTGCGGAGGTGCAAAGATGGCTTATGGCTATAAAAATTTATCAAAAGCGCAAGAAGATGCTATATGTGTTATGAAGGCGCATGGTAATACTTTGATAAAAATACACGGATTTTGGACATATGAAAATTGTGAATTTCACGAATACCATAACGGAAGCAGTTTAATGAAATTTCCAATTTATAATTGTCGAATAACAACATTAAGAGTGCTTGCACGAAAAAATGTGATTGCTCTTGATGAAGATAAAGGTATTTGTAAATTAAACTGAACTTTAAGAGTCAGCCGTTTGACTGTTCAAGATGACTTTAAACTTCCGAGACAGTACCACGATAATTAGCTTTCTATCGAAAAATGAAAGACGGTTTTGCTGTTTTTGCGATAAGAAAGCAGCATTTAAACTGAAAGAGAGGTAGTACATGAAAGAATTTCCAATTACGACGAAAAAGGGCAAAGAATATATTCCCTACGATATCATTAAACCGCATGAAGAACAAGCATTAAAAAATCACTGTGGTCAGACATTAGACATATTAGCAGCCAGAGGAGGTTTGTCTTGGTCGGAAGCCTATGCTGTTCTAACAGACAGCAAATTCCCTTATAGAGATCAGTATATTTCGGAAGAATTTTACGAGAAAAAGGTAAAAGAGATAGTATCAAATGCAAAGAGAGGTATAAACATGAGTAAATATTGTCATAGCAATGACGGAGAACTTTATTATGGGGAATTTGACACAGAACAGGATGCACTAGAAGATGCAAAAGAAAGCTATCCGGGTGAGAGTGAAATTTACATCGGAACATGTACAAAGCCGATATTTAGATGGGATAGTTGCGAGGGAGAAATTATTGATTCCATCAAAGAAAATCTGTCTGAAGATGTGGGGGAAGCAGCAGAAAATTTTGAAGTTTCTGTTGAACAGGAACTGGAACTTGCGAGGATGATTGATGAAACCGTCAAAGCGTGGATAGAACAGGAAGAGATAGAGCCATCTTGTTACTGTGTTTTGGATGGTCATATTGTTTCTTTAAACTGAACATGAGGTAGATATGATGGTGAATAAGAGAAAGGCAATACCAAAAAGCATTAGAATGACAATATATCAGAAATGCGATGGACATTGCGCTTATTGCGGATGCAGTCTGGAATACAAGGATATGCAGATTGATCATGTGATACCATTGAACGGATGGAGCGAGCAGGGAACAGACACAGTGGATAACATGCTTCCTGCCTGCCGGAGCTGCAATCATTATAAGAGTCGGTCCACACTTGAAGGATTCAGAAAGATGGTAGAAGCCATGCCTGATACACTGATGCGTGACAGTACTACATACAAGAATGCTGTAAGGTTTGGGCTGGTAATTCCGAACAAAAAGCCAGTTGTTTTCTACTTTGAGGAAAATAACTAAACTGAACTTTAATCAAGAAAGGAATGAAAAATATGGGAAATAAATATACGGTAGTAGGTAATTTCAGACAACCTCATAAGGATTGTGAGGGCGAGACATTAACGGACTTATCTTTTGAAGAAGTCATGAAAATTGAAAGTGAATGGAAAAAGGAGAAAAAATACAAAGAGGTTTTCCATTTCAAACAAGACTAACTGAACTTTAACGAGGTAAAAATTATGAAACTAATAAAAAAGAAAGCAGAATTTATAGGGTACACAGTTTATAGCGTGGGAATTTTCCCGGAATGGAGATGTCCAAATAAAGATTGTGGAATGAGCGTGATGGAAGAATATAAATGCTGTCCATACTGCGGACAGCATTTGAAATTCGTCAAAAACAGCAAAAATAGAAACTGAACTTTAAAGGAGAACTGATATGAAAATAATTATATACACCATAGGATATTTATTTATCGGATGCATAGTCGCAGGATATCAGGCAGATGACAATACAGAGCCGCCAGAGATTATGCTTTATATTACATTCTGGCCAATAATGCTACTCATAGGAATTGCAGCTACACTTGCAATAATACCGTTTACCATAGGCAGAATATTAAAGGCATTTATCAGTTACCTTACAGAGAAAGAATAGGAGAAAAAACAATGAAAACAACAGCAAAAGACATCAGGGAACTGAGCAGACGCTTAAAACCTGAAACATGCACGATCACACGTATCGCCGGTGCATACGTGGATGCAGAAAAAAACATCATAACAAGATTCAACGAGACATTTTTGAACATGGAAGATACAGAAATGTTCAAATATTTAAACATTATCAAGAAAATCTACTCAACAAAGATCGATGAGAAAATGCTGACATTAGAATTTGATCCAGCAGATTTAAAACAGACGCAGGAATTTTTGCAGCAGCTCACAAACGGAAAATTGAAAGATGAAGCAGCAGTGGATGAAATGATAGATAAAATCATTTGCAACTACGATTACATGGGTAACTACCTGATCCTCTTGTTGCACGATGCATACGACATATTAAAATATACGAGCGATAACGGAAAATTAGACGAATCAGAGGAAGTTTACGAATACATACAGTGCATCATCTGCCCGGTATCGCTTGAAAAGCCGGGACTGGAATACAACGAGGAGGAAAATGCGATCACACCGATCAACAGAGACTGGATCGTAGGAAATCCAAATGTAGCATTTATTTACCCGGCATTCATAGACAGGAGCGCAGATAGGGACAGAGTGATGTATTACACTAAAGATGCAACGTGTACGCATAAGGAGATCATGAAAGATATCTTAAACTGTAAAGTAGAATATACACACAGCGAGATCCTGAAAGAGTTGGAAAAAACGATACAGGGTGTGACAGAAGAAAGAGAGAAGACAGAGGAATATATGCAGAACATTGCAGCAGTCATTTTAGCACCGGGTTTCGTAAACAGCGAGAAAGATCCCGATATGGATCTGAACACATTAGACATGATATTAAAACGTGCAGACATACCGGAAGTATACAGAAAACTGATCGTGGAGAGACACAAAAAAGTCTGGGGAGAAGATTATAAAAAAATCTCGTTATACCAGGATACAAAGCGGCTTGAGAAGTTCTATGCGAGAACCAGAAGAAATAAAACAAAGAGCCTTATGGCGAGAGCGGCAACGGAATTATTAAGCTATGGACCATCGGAGACAGCGGATGAGATCAATAAGCACATTGAAAGCATGAGGTAGAAAACATATTAAAAATGATATTGGGGAAAAACGGAATATAAAGGTAAAAGAAAAATCTTGCTGATATAACAGGATGGGAATAGGAGGAATGTACTTGGATGAAAAAGAAGTATATGAGGTGTGTAACTCAGTAGATGGTTTCATTGCAGAAAGACTAGCAGAATCCATAATACATAAGGTTTCATACGATATGTTGGAGGCTCACTATGGAATATTGCCGATTAGTCGTACTGGCTTTTACAGAAGGCGCAGAACGGTACAAAAAATATTGCACAAAAGAATGATAAGAGCTGAGAGTAAAAAGTAATTGTATAAGTTTAAATTTCAAAAGTGCAGCAATTGCACCGGTGCAACCAGTTGAATTGCAAAAAATATAAGATGTGTAACAGAGTCAAATACACGCAGAGAAAACGTGTATTTGACTCTGTTTATTTATTTTTGAAGGCGGCAGCAGGATTTGTTATTTGATAAAGCAAAGATAGTTTGGCACAAATGAGATAAATCCGTGATTTATAATCATGCTATCAGAAAAATATTCAGAGTTTTCAATTAAATTATTGTTCTGGGAAGGAAGTGATTAGTTGGCAGCAAGAAAAAATCCACTAGCTGATAGAGCGTATGAACTGTATAAAGGTGGCATGAAGCTGGTAGATATTGCTGACCAGATAGGATGTTCCCCGGCAACAATCCGTACATGGAAAAATAGATATAAATGGGATAATGGCGGAAGCGAAACGTTTCAAAAAAAGAGTGAAACGAAACGCAACGTTTCAAAGAAGAAAATTAGAGATGAGACAACTTTAGATGATGGTACAAAAGAGACATTACAAAATGATGATCTAACGCCAGAACAGCAGATATTTTGTATATATTACAGTAGGACTTTCAATGCGGCGCAGAGCTATCAGAAAGCATATGGATGTAGTTATGAATCGGCGATTGCAAACGGTTCACGACTGCTAACAAATGATAAGGTTCGAGCAGAAATCGAACGCTTAAAAGAAATCAAGCGTCAGCAGATAGTAGCCGGTGCAGATGATATTGTGGAATTGCAGATGCGTATTGCTTTTGCAGATATTGGAAATTATGTCTCGTTCGGGCAGAAAGAAGTAACTGATATAGAGACAGACGAAACATATATGGTTAGTGTGGTTGATCTGAAAGAATCTAAAAACACGGATACACAGCTCATCCAAGAAGTTAAGCGTGGAAAAGATGGAGTTTCGGTGAAACTGGCAGATAAGCAAAAGGCTATTGACTGGCTGTCGAAGTATTTCCTCGTACATCCAGATGATAAATATAAGGCAGAATTTGATAAAAAGCGTGCCGAAGTCAGCGACGATTCTGGAGCACAGATTTTACAGAATATGCAGACGATAGCGGACATCTTGCAACACCCGGTAGCAAACCGAAGTATATCTGATCTGGAAGAAGGTGATGCGGATGAATAAACCGGCACCATTAAGCCAGAGACAGTATGAGTATATGCAGCGATGCATGATTAGCTGGTTCAATGTGGCGGAAGGTGGAAAGCGAGGCGGTAAGAACGTGCTTGCAACGATGATCTTCTGTTCCCTGCTTGAAACGCACAAAAACAAGATACATCTGGTAGCAGGCGTATCGAATGCGACAGCAAAGCTTAATATCCTGGACTGTGACGGATATGGATTGCTCAATTACTTTGAGGGCAGACACCGCGAGGGAAAGTATAAGGATCGTGACTGCGTTTATGTTCAGACCAAGACCGGGGAAAAGATTGTGCTTATATCCGGTGGAGGTAAAGACGGGGATGAGAAGTTGATAAAGGGTAATACCTACGGCATGGCATATGTGACAGAAGCGAACGAATGCCACCCGAAGTTTTTGAAAGAGGTCTTTGACCGAACGATGTCAAGTTCCGACCGTAAGATATTTCATGATCTGAACCCGAAAGAGGAAGAGCATTGGTATTACACAGAGATACTTAAATTCCACGAGGAACAGCAGGAGAAAAATCCAGATTACGGATATAACTACGGACATTTTACTCTGGTGGACAATATGAGCATGACGAATGAGCAGATCAGAAAAGTTCTTAGCACCTATCAGAAAGGCACTGTGTGGTATAGACGTGACATTAAAGGCGAACGAGCAGTTGCAGAAGGAATCATTTTCCGGAAGTTTGCAGAGAACAATGAACCATATCTGTATGATGAGGATACAGATCCACTGTTTGAACGTGATATAAAGGGCAAACTGTTACACCGTCCATCGAAAATTACGATGGGGATTGACTTCGGTGGAAACGGATCTATGACAACATTTGTGCTGAAGCTTTACTTCCACGGATATCATGATCTGAGGACGGCAGAGGAAGCAAACTTGGAACTGTCACCAGACATTGATGCGGAAGCGATATGCAGTAAGTTTATAGAGTTTTTCAAATGCTGCCAGGAAAAGTACGGATTTATTGACTGGGTATTTCCAGACAGCGCAAGCACAACGATGATAAACAGCTTGCGAAGCGCCGCAAGAAAAGCAGGACTGCCATACCGGAATATTAAAGGTTGCCGTAAAAATGAAGTGTCAGACAGACCACGGACGTATGACATGCTGATGAATACCGGAAGGTGGAAGATAAACCGGAATTGCACAAAGCTGCGAAGTGCGATTGGAAAGCTGAAATGGGATCCGGACCACCCGGACAGACCAGAGGATAAGAATATTGGAAACTGTAATGACTGGTGGGATGCGGAGAACTATACAATTTTGGATTTTATTGAATATGTTGATCTGGACAGATAGGAGGATGTTGTAAGGAAAGAATGTGTAAATGCTTATTTAAACACGCTTGGATATAGCGTTAACAGTAATGCGCTTGGAATAATTGACAAGTGTTACAATTGGTATTCCAATCGGCTGATTGATGATTTCCATAAGAGGATTAATCTTAACAAAAAAGAAATTGAGTTATCAAGAATGAATTTTGCAAAAAGATGTTGTGCGGACGATGCGAATTTATGTGAAATCATATCTGTATCGCCTGAAAAAGAAGAAACAGCCCAACAGTTTATAAATGAGTTTTTGGAAAACAACAATTTCAATGTACGTTATCGCGAACAGTTGGAGAAAACGTCTGCTACTGGAACAGTGGGAGCTTATATTTATCTTCAAAATGCTGAGTATATAAAAGGCAATAATGATATTGTGGAAATTAGAGGTGGAGAGATACGGATTAATTACTGCGATGCAGATTGTATCATTCCATTGACGGTTGAAAATAAACTTGTGACAGAATGTGCTTTTTCTGCGACAAACATCGTTAAGGGGGAAGAGCGAACAACACTTGCTATTTTCACAAAAAACAGAGTTGGAACAAAGTTCTTATATAAAGCAGATACGATTGTTTTTGATGAATTTGGCAGAAGATTAGATTCAGAATCATCCAGTCTACAACTCGGCGATGTTAAACCATTTTCAGTGATGATGAATGCAGAAGTAAATAATATCGAGAACATGGAAGGCTATGGACTGCCAAAGATTTATAATTCGATTCCGTTATTCAAAGCAGTAGATCTGTGCTATAACATCCTTTATGGAGATCTGGATAAAGGGCAAAAGCTTGTTTTCCTCAATGAGTTGCTTGCGTGCATTCAGAAAGATGAAGATGGAAAACCGTATCTGACAGCACAACAGAAAGAGCTTTTTATTCTGCTTGGTGATTCTAGTGGAAAGCTGCCAGAAGAAAAGACACTTGTGCAAGAGTATAATCCAGAGATTAGAGTGGATCAGATTACAAAAGCGTTTGAGCTGGTTCTGTCGTTACTGTCTATGGAGTTTGGGTATGGCAGTAAGAAATATACTTTTGAAAATGGTCAGATTAAGACGGCCACAGAGTATATCGGAACAAAACAGGATGCCATGCAGGAGCTGAATAAGCAGCGAAAACAGGCAACCGATTATATTGAGGATATCATTCATGCGGCAATGTGGTTTTCAAATCAGTTTTCCGGGACTAATTATAATCTAAAAGAAGTATTGTCTATCGAATTTGATGATTCATATGTAGAGGATAAGCAGGCGAAACTCGAAGCAATGAGAGCGGATGCATTATCGTTCCCGGAAGTGCCAATTTTAAAAGTGTGGTATCTGATGGAAAAATATAATATTCCAGAGGATGAAGCTAAGAAATATATGCAATATACGAACGAACCAATTGACGATGTTGATGATTAGGGGGGGATTTAAAGGGCATTATCAGAACAGCAGATAGATGTTTTATCGGATAAATACATAATTGGACTTTACCAAGATTTAGAGGATGAGGTCATAGCTGATATTGCCCGGAGAGTGCAGAAAACTGGACGATATACTGAAACAGCGGAACTTATGGCAAAATCAATGGTAGAAAATGGATTTTCTGCGGATAAAATCCGTGTAGAAGTCATGAAAATGCTTCGTGCTGATAAAGATTTTCAGATGGCGGTTGCAGAAAACACTATGGCATATAAGCGAGAGGTGCAGCAGATTATTAATAATACCATAGAATCTGCAAAGGAAGCAGGAAAAACTTTGATAGCAGAAGCCGGTGATATGGCATGGAATAATGATCTTTCTATGTGGGAACAACAGGGGGAAGATCTGACAAAGCCGAACAGCTTAAGTAAATTTATAAAGGCATCTTCTTTGCAGACATCCGGAGCACTTAGGAATCTGACAAAAACGATGGGATTTAAGAATACAGCACTTGGCACAACTGGCGTAATGGATATGTATCAGCGAGAGATGGATCTCGCACTGATTAAGGTATCTACCGGAGCATTTTCTTTTGACCAGGCAGTCAAGGATTGTGTACATCGTTTGGCACAGAGCGGATTGAGAAGTATTGACTATGAAAGTGGAAGATCGTACCAACTTGACGTTGCTGCCAGAATGGCTGTCAGAACTGGAATGTCACAGCTATCTGGAAAAATTACGGAGGAAAATCTGAAAAACTCCAACCATGACCTTGTAATCACAACTCAGCACATGGGTAGCAGACCGGATCATGCGGTATGGCAGAATAAAGTGTTTTCTTATTCTGGAAAAAGCAAGAAATATCCGGATTTTGTCAAAGAAACAGGGTATGGAACTGTCACAGGATTAAAGGGAGCAAACTGTACGCATGATTTTTATCCATATTGGGAAGGTGCATCTATAATCCCAGAGGATATAAAAGAACCTGATCCAAGGATAATCGGCGGAAAGACCTATACTTATTATGAATCCACGCAGAAACAGCGTCAGATGGAGCGGCAGATCAGAGCGACTAAGAGAGAAATTGAAGCAATAAAAAGTATTGGTGGCGATGCACAGGATTTGCAGAATAAATTGCGTGGACAGATGGCAGATTATAAGAGCTTTTCGAAAGCTGCCGGATTGAAAGAACGGGATAATCGACTTAGAGTAGAGAGTGGAAGCAGTGCTCTGAGATCTACACATGCATATCAAAAATTTATTGAAGTGAATAATGATGACTCAGATATTGGAAGAAGAATAAAGAGTTTATTTATAAAAGATAAGACAGACGTTATTAAAAGTTTTAGAAGTGGAATTAGTAATGTGAAAAATAATGATGTTAAAATACTTCTGAAACAGGCAGATGAAAGAGTTCAGTATATAAAAAATGCAGGAAAGCAAAAATCTTATTTTAATAAAAATGACGGGAATATTTATTATGGTACTTATACAGCACCTGGAACTATTGCACACGAGCTATTTCACGAGATAGACTATATTTATGGACTAACAGATAATGGTTTCTTGAGTAGTTCAATAGAAAAAGATTATAGAAGATTAACGAATATAGCTATTGGATATGGAAAAAGTGTTGAGGAATTGTTATATTATAAATATCCTGATGCATTTTATATAAATGAAAGAGGGAAAAAGGTATTTTATGAAAAATATCGAGGAATATCAGATATTGTAAATGGTGCGAGTGACGGTAAAGTATTTTTGGGATATGGACATTTAAGACCGGGTTATTGGGAACGAGAAAATGTGCTACAAAAAGAAACATTTGCTCAGTTTGGTAGAATATTATATGATCAAGATGATGATGTGTTGAAAATGACAGAGGAAATATTTGAAAATACCAGTAGAGAAGTATTAGAGAGAATAAAAGGAATGATAAAATAATGTATTATGGAATATCATCACACAAATTGTTAGAACTTAGAGATGAATATGAAAAATTATTCGGATATGATCCAAATGGGGATATGGAGTATGAATTTGGAGATTATGGTGAGTATGTGCAGTTATTAAACAAGTGTATTAATCAAAAAAAAGATTTATATGAAATTCTGGAAGAATAGCATTAATTGCAATATAACAAATAATTTGCATTGATAATATGCAAAAAGTGTTATATAATATCTCTAGGGGTGATATATTGAATCCTAGTAGATTTATCTGGTATCCTTGTCCAAAGTGTGGAAGCCACCTTTTGGCAATCAATAAAGATACCGAAGTTAAAAATTTGCCGTGCAAATGCAAGCACTGCAAACGAGAAAGTTTAATAACGATAGTGCCGATGATTAGAGCCGATTAGTCAAGTCTTAAATTAGGACTTGATTGATTGGCTCTTTTTAATGCCGCGGATTGATGTAATGGCAGCATACTGGTTTCCTTAGCCAGTAGTAGTGGTTCAAATCCACTGTCCGCAATTACCCATATCGCAGAAAGTGCGATTAATTAAATCATTTTAGGAGGATATTATGAAAAACATTTTTGAAATCATGAAAGAGTTCGGTCTCGAAGTAGAGGAAGATAAGAAAAAAGACTTTGAGAAAGCTGTGCTCGAAAATTACAAGACTTCTGCTGATTATGATGTGCAGGCAGAAAAGCTGAAAACAGCAGAGGGTAAGGTGACGACCTTAACAGAAAGCCTGGACAAATTTAAGGATGTAAATGTGGACGATTTAAACGCTACAATTGAAACCTTGAAAACTGATCTTGCCAATAAGGACAAGGAACTGAAAGATAAAATCGCAGATCGTGATTTCAACGATCTTTTGAAAGAAAGTATTACTTCTGCACATGGTAAAAATGCCAAGGCAATCACAGCTCTTCTTGATGTGGATACTTTGAAAGCATCAAAGAATCAGAAAGAGGATATTACTGCAGCTTTAAAAGGTTTATCGGAAGCGGAAGATAGCAAGATGTTATTTGGAACTGCTGATCCGGAAGTTGTCGGTTATGGCAATCCAATTGGATCAGTAACAAAAACAAGCAACCAGACAGGCGCAACGGATGTAATGCGCTCAATCATGGGATTGCCACCAGTAGGAAAATAGGAGGATGGATAATTTATGGCAAATGCAATTGAATTATTTAAACAGTACATTGCGATGCTTGATGAGATCTACAAGTTAGAAGCAAAGACCAATGTGCTTGACGGAGCAAATGAATTAGTCAGACAGGGAGCAAATGCAAATGAGCTTGTTATCCCGATGATCGACATGGACGGACTTGCAAATTACAGCAGAAGTTCCGGCTACGTGAACGGTAGCGTTGATTTTAAGTTTGAAACTGTGAAGTGCAATTTCGACCGTGGTCGTATGTTCAGCGTTGATGCAATGGATGATATCGAAACTATGGGTATGGTTTTCGGTAAACTCTCCAGCGAGTTTGTCAGAACAAAAGTTATTCCTGAACTTGATGCATTCAGAATCTCAAAGTATGCGTCTTTAACTGATATCAGCACTGTAGAAGCTGCTGATCTTGCAACAGGTGCGGATGTTGTAAAGGCGTTAAGAGCTGCAACAACTAAGATGAATAATGATGAAGTGCCAGAGGCAAATCGTGTGTTGTTTATTGAAACCGGATTAAAAGGGCTTGTGGATGATCTGGATACTACAAAGTCCAAAGAGGTACTTAAGAAGTTCAGCCAGATCGTAGAGATGCCACAGAACAGATTTTACACAGGCATTAAACAGCTTAGTGGTGGATCTAGTGAGGAAAAAGGTGGCTACACCAGGGCGACCGGTGCTAATAACATCAACTTTATGGTTGTCGAAAAGAGTGCTGCTATTCAGTTTGCAAAGAGAGTAAACAGTAAGATTATTTCGCCGGAGCAGAATCAGGATGCGGACGCATACAAATATGGTTATCGTCAGGTTGCCATTGCGGATGCTTACAAGAATAAGCGTGCAGGTATTTATCTGCATAAATCTACGGTTACAGCCTAAGAAAAAGGAGGGAGTTATAAATGTCGCAGTTTGTTGATTGGGAGTATTACAGCTCCCTTCATTCTAAAGTAAAGGAAAATGATTTTTTACATACAGAACAGCTTGCAGAAAAAGAAGTACAGCGTGTGATTGGCTGGATCCGGTGGGCGAATATAACAACGGAAACGTTTGAATACGAGCAATTAAAGGATTGTATTTGTAATGTCATGGATAAAATGTCAACGGATGCACAATCTGGCAAGGGTAAAGGACTTTCATCGGTCAGTAATGATGGGTACTCTGAAAGTTATGTTGTCCAGACAGAGGAACAGCTTAGAAGTGAATTGCAGAGCTCGATTAGATCATGGTTAAGCGGTACGGGATTGGTAGGTGCATATTAATGGCATTATTTACGGATACAGTGACGATTTACAACAAAATTTCTGATTCTGAGTGGAAACGAACCGTTGTAAAAGGTGTACAGTGGTCTGATAAAACTGAAAAGAAAAATGAAAATGGGAAAATCAGCATTGCACGATATGCGTCTGTGACGTTTCCTGTCGGGACTTACAATGGCTTATCACTTAATTCCTATAATGAGGAGGATTGCCTTGTATATGGAGAAGTTGAGGACGTTGTAGAGGATGTCAAAGGGCAAAGGATTTCTGATCTGATGAAGAGATATCCAAAATCAGGAACGATACAGTCTGTAAACGATAATTCCAACCGGGATTTTTGTAAAAATATTAAGGTGGTGGTGGCGTAATGCCTAACATGTTTAAATTTATCTGCGATATTCCTACTGCGATAAAAAGGCGAGGACTTGAAGATAACGGAAAAGTTCAACAGTTTATTGATTCAGAATGCCTTCGACTGTGTGAATCCAAAGTGCCAAAAAGGGAGAACATTCTGATTGAATCCGGTCACTTGAACACTGCGATCGGTAGTGGGCAAATCAAGTACCGTACACCATACGCCAGACGATGGTATTATATGCCAGCAAATTTCCACGAAGCACCAGAGCGTGGAAATTATTGGTTTGATAGGATGAAGCAGCAATATAAAAATCAAATTCTTGAAGGTGCAAAGAAAATTGCAAGTGGAGGTTGATATGACTATTGCACACTATATTGTAAAATTGCTTAGCAATTATGATGGTTTATCAATTGATATGAACCATGTATCAGACGGGTCCGATCAGTATGGTCTTTTTAAATCACCATCCAGAGAATTAAGGGAAATGAATGACGGTAGCTGTGAGATTACAGAATATTATAATTTTATGGCGCGCCAGTCAACCGGATCCAGGTCAGAGAGAAAAGAATCTGATGAATGGTTGGAAGATTTAACATATTGGGCGGATGATTTCTCTTACACATATGCATTTCCAGCACTTGATAAAAATAGAACAGTGACCAGATTTTCCATTACTGGAAATCCATATCCGATGGAAGCCAGTGACAAAGATACATTATATCAGATGGCGTTGTCCATCACTTATTTACGAGAAAGAGAGGTATCATAAGGGCAGAATTAACAAGATTAAAAAAACATAGAACTATTCCATTTTTGAACACTGCCGAGACATCGGTATTAACACCTTCGTGGGCGAGAATTGGAAAATCCACAGTATTTGACTTGGTTTTGAACGCACAGACCGAGGATAACGATTTTATTGAGGATGAAATCCCAACAACAGATATTAAATACTACAAACCATCACTTGCGCAGGAGTTACAGGCAAACAAGGGAGATGCGGCATTTGATTATCTGTATGATATGTTTTTCAACTTGCCGACTGGTGAGGACGTGAAAAAAGATCTGCTTATTGTATTTGATGGAAACATTGGATCAGAAGGAACACCTAAATTCAGGGCATGGAAAACAAAAGCAACTTTAACGCTGGATCATTTTGATTCCGTTGCAGAGAAGATTTATTTTAGTTTTTCAATTAACCACATTGATCGAGGTACTGTTACGGTTAGCGATGGAGTACCGACATATACCGCGGATAGCGCGACTTAGGAGGATTTATGGATTATACAGTAATTATTAACAGTAGAAGCTATGATTTACCGAAAAAGACAGTTTCGGTTATGAATAAGCTGGATGAAGTTTTGAAAGTGGACAATCTTAACATCAAGGCAAGACAGAAATTTGAAAAATTGCATGAATTTGTAAAAGATATTCTGGGTGAGGCGAATGCAAAAGAGATTTTGGAATCGGATAATCTGGATGAAATCGATCTGTCGGATTTATCCATCACGGTACTGAAAATCAATGATGCTTATAATAAGCCTTTAAATGATTATAAGATGGAGAAAATGAGAGCAACTTTAAATTCGGCGCAGATTGATAAAATTAATAATCTGGTACACAGCGCAACAGCAATGGCTAATCTTCCGGGTGCAGCCAATGCTTGATCTTACAAGAAAATCACTACCAAACACCGTCAGAGTGGGCGGTAGTGATTTTTCTATATATACAGATTTTCGTGTTTGGATGAGATTCGAAATTGAAGTAGCAAAGCTTAGGCGTGGAGAAAATATCGATGTTTCGTATTTATTTAAAAATGAAATGCCGGCGGATTGTAATTTGAATGAATTATTTGGTTTTTCAAGACCGGAAACGCCATTGCCAAGGGATATTTATCATCGAAATGTAATCACATTGGATTATGAACTTGATAGTGATCTCATATACAGTGCAGTTTTAGGTCAATACGGCATTGATTTATTTGAAGTGGACGAATTGCACTGGCATAAGTTTTTGGCTTTGATGCGAGGACTTAACGACAGCACGAGACTTCGTGAAGTCATGGGGTATCGCTGTTATGAGAAGAATCAGGATAAAGATAGAGATATATATTCTGAAATGCGTAGAGCATGGGAAATTGATAGGAAAACAGAAACTGAGTTGGAAGAAGATGAAAAATTCAGCAATCTTTTCAACTAGGAATGCGAGGTGAACCAGTGAAGGTCTGATGGATCTTTAGTTTTTGATACAAAATTATTAACAGATGGATTTAAAAAGGGCGTCAGTGCACTGGGGGGCATAACAGTCAATGGCATGAAAACAATTACTGCCGGAATAACTGCCGGAGTTACGGCGGCAGCCGGAGGGATTGCTGCAATCGGAACGGCAGCGGTCAGTGCCTATGCAGATTATGAACAGCTTGTAGGCGGTGTCGAGACTTTATTTGGAGCTGGCGGCCAGAGCGTATGGGATTATGCCGATAGCGTTGGAAAAAGTGTAAATGAAGTGCGAGAAGAATATGGAAAACTTATGATCGCACAAAACGAGGTCATGGATAACGCTTCCAAGGCATATAAAACAGCCGGTCTGTCTGCTAATGAGTACATGGAAACAGTTTCCGGGTTTGCCGCATCTTTAAAACAGAGTACATCTAGTGAACTAGAAGCGGCTCAAATTGCAGATCAAGCCGTTATTGATATGGCAGATAATGCAAATAAGATGGGAACGTCAATGGAATCCATCCAGAATGCTTATCAAGGATTTGCAAAACAGAATTACACGATGCTGGACAACTTGAAGCTGGGATACGGTGGTACGAAGTCAGAGATGGAACGACTTCTTGCAGATGCAACAGCCTTATCAGGCGTTGAGTATGATCTGGACAGCTTGAGTGATGTATATTCAGCAATCCATGTGATTCAGGATGAATTAGGTATCACAGGTACGACTGCGAAAGAAGCAAGCACGACAATTCAAGGTAGTGTCGGAGCCATGAAAGCATCATGGCAGAATTTGCTTATCGGTGTTGCTGATGACAATCAGAATTTCGACCAACTTGTAGAAGATTTTGTTAATTCTGTTGGAACTGTAGCAGAAAATATATTACCACGAGTAGAAATCGCTCTGGATGGTGTCGGAAATCTGGTTGAGGAATTAGTTCCGATTATTATTGATCGAATCCCAGAATTGGCGAATGATGTTCTGCCAGATTTAATACAGTCTGGTGTAAACATGATTTCATCTATTGTAACTGGCTTGAACGAAAATTTACCGGAACTTTTGAGTGGTGGGGCAGAAATTCTTAATACGCTTTCAGAGGGAATTTTATCACTGCTTCCAATGCTTGGAGAGGCTGCTTATAACATAATCACAACATTAATATCAGGAATCACCGATAATGCGGATTCTGTATTCAGTAGTGGTAGTGAGATATTGCTTAATCTTGTGAATGGTATAGCAGAAAAACTGCCTGATTTATTATCTTCTGGGGTTGATGCTGTGATATCATTAGCAATGGCGATAACAGAACCTGGTACACTGACAAATATAATCACGGCTGGTATTAATTTGCTGGTTTCGTTGGTGGATGGAATTTTAAATGCACTTCCAAAATTGTTAGAGGCTGCACCAATTATCATTGCACGGTTGGTATCGGCATTAATTTCAAATGCACCGCAGTTATTAAAGGCTGCTGTTCATATCCTTGTAAAATTGGCAGAATTTATGATTTCAAACACAGCAAAATTGTTGGCAGCCGTACCGAAATTGTTTACTAGCCTTGTAAACAATTTTAAAGAGATGGATTGGGGAAGTATCGGTAAGAATATTATTGATGGAATTTGGAGCGGAATACAAGCGGGCTGGGATTGGTTGACCGGAAATGTAAAAAATCTTGCGACAAATCTGTTTAATGCTGCAAAAGATGCCCTTGGAATCCATTCACCATCGCGTAAGTTTAAATATCTGGGTGAGATGTGTGTTGCTGGTTTTGATGATGGTATACAGGATCTTATGAGCACAGACGGTATTACAAAGAACATTAATGCTAGCATTTCAACGGTAAGTGCTGGAATATCTGGTAATGGTACTAGTACTGGATTAGGAAGCTTCAATCAGACAATTAATGTTAATCAGCAGATTTCAACACCAGACGAACTTGCAAGAGCAGTAAGAGTTGAAAGTAAACAGGGATTAATGAGGGGCGCGTATGGATACTAAAGTGTGTATTCGCTTCGTGAGAAGTGATGAGAGAGAATTTTTAATAGATGGAACAGATTGGAAAATTCCATCAAAAGGTTTAGATGGATTTGGTTCATATGAAAACGACATCACCACGGTAGATAATGCCGTGGGAGATGGCGGGATCATTGTCTCTGACAGAATTGCTCCGAAAGATAGGACTGTGACTGCTATTTCACGAAATCCATATCTGAATGATGTTTTGAGGAAGAGTGCAATATCATTTTTTAACCCGAAATTCGATTACAAAATGTATATAACGTACATGGGCATCACTAGATGGGTGAAAGGTAAAATTTATAAATTTAGCATTCCGGCTCAAAATGTAAACCGGGTGATGGAAATGAACATTACATTGTTAAGTCCAAACCCATTTTTTAAAAGTTATGATAATTTTGGCAAAAACATTGCTTCTGTTGTCGGAATGTGTGGATTTCCATATTTGTGCAGTATAACAAGTGGCACGCCAAAGGGAATCACTGGTGGCAAATTCAATTTTGCTAAAAAAGTGTTGCTCGACAATGATGGAGATGTAGATACCTATTGCAAAGCAGTAATATCAGCAAACGGAGATGTCGTGAATCCTAAAATCATTATTAATGATAATTATGTCAGGGTTCTGGATAATATGAAAGCAAATGATGTTATTATTATTGATTTCACACAGAATCCACCAACGGTAAAAAAGAATGGTGTTAATTTTATAGGACACTGCGATAGAACATCTGCATTTGATGATATGCAGCTTCCAGTTGGTAGTTCGGAAGTTTCTTTTGATGCAGACACTGGAAGCAATCTTATGAATGTTTCGATTTATTATAATAAACTTTATGGGGCAATTTAGGAGAAATCATGAAAGGATTTAATACGATCGCACTAGATAAAAATTATCAGATAGTGTCATTAATACGGTCAACAAATTTACAATGGAGCAGGAAATTCCACGAAGCTGGAACGTTCTCCATACAGATTCCGATAGAGCAGTATAATTCGTCAATGAGGTATATTTACACAAAAGACAGACCGGAACTTGGAAAGATAACACAAATAAATTACGTCCGGCAACAGCAGTATAAATATATTCAGTTGAGCGGGTATTTCATGGAAAAAACATTAGACAGACATGTTATATTTCAGAACGGTGCATCAAATGTGACAAATGCCCCTTCATGGTCATTCCAGAGTGGAAAAGCAGAGGATGTGGCATATGCTTTTTTCAATGCCTTTAAAACGTTAACTACAGCAAGTGCAAGTTCTGATCTAAATATTATTTCCGGAATATCGCTTGGAAGAGGAAAAGATTCTGTGCATTATCGCAACGGAGAACTGCTCGGATGGAAAATCTATGACATCTTAAAACCATCCGGCATGTCTTATAGAGTACTTTATGATTTCGTGGAAAGTAATAAGAAATTTGAAGTATGGAGTGGATCTGACCGGACGGAAAATAATGCAGATGGAAATAATCCAATTATTTTTTCGACAAAATACGGAAATATAAAGAACCCAAATATTTTGATTGATGATACAGAATATAAAAATGCTTGCCTGAATACGAATGAGCAAACAGATAATGATGTCACTACGTATGTTTCGAGAGCTACTTTTAACGCTGCGTCTGGCGATGATGAGTATTGGTTTTTATCAAATAGTTCTACATTAAATAGAAATGAGTATACAAGCAGCGATTTGGCTGTTGCTATGGATAATGAAGCACTAAATGCATTAACTGGATATCCCAAAATTATTAATGTTGAATTTGACGCAATGGAGAGTAGTTACGAATATGGAACAGATTTTGATTTGGGAGATTTATGCAGCATAGAAATTCCGGAAATGGATTTGTCTGCACAAGCCAGATTAATTGGCTGCTATGAAGTCATGAAGTCCGGGCAGTGGAGCATGACAATGGAATTCGGCACACCAATAATTTTAAAAAGATAGAGGAGGACAAAAAATATGATAGGATTTCCTTTTGATTCACATGTCACATTTGAGAGTGATGGAACACCGGTGTATGATCGTGCGATTACGTCAGCACCACTCAGAAAACTGATAGCCAAATTATTAACGGATGGCGTTTTACCAAACCCATCTACCAATCTGCAGGTCGAAGCAGGTAGTGGAATGAATGTTGTTGTTAATCCTGGTTTTGCAATTTGTGCAGGAGGGTTGAAACTGGAAGAAAATCAGCGGACGCTTGCAATTCAGGCAGCAGATTCTAATTATGATCGAATTGATACTGTAGTCTTAAGATGGAACGATAATGATTCGGAGAGAATCTGTGATTTATATATTGTAGAGGGCATACCTGCAGCAAGTCCTTTAAGACCAGAGCTTACAAGAACAGAATCTATTTGGGAATTAGGATTAGCAGATTTATTTATAAATAAAAATTCTTCCGCTATTTCCAATCAGAGAATTACGGACACACGTTATGAAACTGCAAGATGTGGCATTATATCGGCAATCAGCGAATTTGATACAACAACATTATATCAGCAAGTGCAAGCTGATCTTGCCGGATTTAAAGCATCGGAGCAGGCAGATTTTATTGCATGGTTCGATGATATAAAAGGTCAGTTATCTGAGGATGCAGCCGGAAATTTACAAAAGCAGATCGGAACGTTGGAAGCTTTAAAAACAGAAGTGAAAACTAATCTTGTCAATGCTTTGAATTGGGTTGTTGATAAAACGTCCGGTGTTATTGCGAAGCTTGGAAGTGCGGATATATCAAAAATCGGTGATGGTACCGTGACCGGAGCGATAGTCAATAATAAAGAAGCGATAGAGGATGTCTCCCAGAGTTTAACTAACAAACTGGATGCGTCAAACGTTGATCCAATGTTTTGTGAGAGCATTCCGGGAAGAAATCAGATTACAAATTTTTTACATGTAGACTTAAGTAATCGCAATAGTTATATTAATAAAATACATTATTTTGGTTCAAATAATCCTGCCGCAGAATTTGTTAACAGCCCATATACAGCTGGGCCTTTTTTTGGTTATCGGGTAGTGAGATGGTGTTCCAATTCTGCTAATGAATATCATTTAGTGACCGCGGAATTACATGAGCAATATCCTGTTTCCGGACGTGTTTGGTCAAACACTTACGATATTGTTACTGGAACATGGTATGGCTGGAAATGCAATCAAGGTAATACATTTATTGATGTTGGAACTGTTTTAAAAGGTACCACAACTATTTCCGCAGGTGCCACAGTAACTTATACAGCAACACGAGATTGCTTTGTAAATGTGGCCGCATATGCTCATGGCAGTGGGCAAAATACAAAAATATATATTAATAATGTCTGCATTTTTAGTCCGTACACTAATAATGGTTCTGATGCTGGTTTAGTGATTGTAGATAAAACTGTACCATTAAAAACAGGACAAACAATTAAAATTGAGAATGGCACATACACCACTAGTTCTTATGCTATTTTTGCAGCATTTTAACTCTGGTAATAATTTGCAAATGTAAATTCAGATAATCAGTACATTTTCTTAAAATCACAGAATTGCGATTTAAAATATTTGATTTATATGAATTGTGGTGTATAATAATAGCAACAAAATAAAGCAGTGCCATAGCGCCGAATGATTAGTCTATCAGATTAATTGTCCGGCGCTTTTTGCGTTGCAAAATGGCACAAATGGGAGAACGGATAGACATATAATATTTTATATACAGAAGAAAGGAAGATAATCCAATGGAGATGTTAAAAGAAACGTACACGATTGCTTTGCCTATCGTTCTGACCGCATTAATGGGATACATAGTGTGGCTTTTGAAAAATCAGAAGTCAGACAGAGATGCGAATAGTAGAGGAACGATGCTTTTGCTTCGAGTACAGCTGATCGAGTACCATGATAAATACATGGCTCTCAAAGAAATTCCATCCTATGCCTACCAGAATTTTATGGAAATGTACGAGGCCTATCATGCGTTGGGCGGAAATGGAATGGTCACAAAGATGAAAAACGAGATTGAAGAGCTTCATCTGAAGCAGAAAGAGAGGATTTAAACATGACAGATTTAGGATTTTTAACAGAATTTATGGTGCCGGTGATTGTGGGAATTTGCCTGTGTGTAGGTTATGTGGTGAAAAAGTGGATTAAAGACGTAGACAATAAGTACATTCCAACGATCTGCGCTGTCCTTGGTGTTATTCTGGCGGTTTGGATCAACGGATGGACAATTACGGCATCTATCCTGCTAAGCGGATTATTTAGTGGATTGGCAAGTACAGGACTGCACCAGATGTTCAAACAGTACATTAATAAGGAGGAAAAATAAGTGATGAGAATTGGATTAAACGCAGGACATACCTTATCAGGACCGGGATCAGGCACATCAGGTGTGATTGTAGAAAGTATTGAGACAAGAAAAGTATGTAATCGCCTGACAGAGATGTTTAAAGCATGCGGAGTGGAGGTTGTACCTTGTACAGTGGATAAGGCTGCATCGCAGTCAGCATATTTACAACAGGCGGTAAATATGGCGAATCGTACTGATTTGGATTATTTTATTAGCATTCATTTTAATAATGACAAAGCCAGAAAAGGACATGGAGTGGAAGTGTACACCTATAAAGGTAGACAGTATCCTGATGCAGTAGAGGTTTGTGAGCACATCGCAGCTCTTGGATTCACAAACCGTGGAGTAAAAGAAGGTAGCGGATTATATGTAATTAAAAAGACCAAAGCAAAATCCATGCTGATCGAGGTCTGCTTTGTAAACGATCCAGATGCCACTACATATCAGCAGAAATTTGAACAGATCTGCACAGCAATCGCCTATGCTCTTGCGGATTACGTGAAGGCAGCACCTAAGCCAGTTGCACCGGTACAACTTCCAGAAAAGAAGAAGTATGTGAAAGTTCTGGTGGATGATCTTGCGGTGAGAAAATCTCCAAGCTGGGATAAGTCAGCAGTAGCCGGAAGAGTACAGAAGAATGAAGTCTTTACCATTGCAGACGGACCTATCAAGGTCAGCGGTGGTAGTATGTACGAGCTTAAATCTGGATTGTATATCACAGCAGCAGAAAAATATGTAAGTGTATATGAAAAATAACGAGAAAGCCAGTGATTGATTTCACTGGCTTTCGACATTTTATATGAATTATGATAATAAAAAAATAAGAGAAAAAGTTTGTTTATTTTGCATATTGAAATAAGAACATACGTTCTTTATAATGCGAGTAAATAAAAAACAGACTTGAAACGTTGGGACGAAAACAAGCCTATTTACATTAATTAAGATATGTATATTATCTCATATTCCGACATTTTACGTCAGATTATATTGAATAATTAGACGAGTGTAATATAATGGAAGAAAAAAATGTTGGGAGAGAGAAGAATGGCTAATGACAACATATATCGTTACACAATAGAGACAATAGAAAATTATTATCCAAGAATAATGAAAATAAAAATGGCTAATAATTTAATACGAGATGGAATTGCTACAAAAAACAAGAAAGAAACAGATAAAATTTTTGTGGGTGACAAAGAGGATTATAATAGAATTGCTTTTTGTTTAGAAAAAGACAGTCGATTAATAAAATATATTGAAAATTGGGAATATGAAAAATATTTTAAATATTCAACATATATGCAATTATCAGATGGATTAGATATTAAAAGTATTATAGAAGAATGTCTTGAGAGAAATGTAATATCTGTTTTTGATCCAAATGGCGAGCCAAACGAATTAGAAAAAACAATTGCACATCCAATCATGAAAGAGGATGAAACTTACTATTATTTGAAATTTGTAACTCAATTAGAAACGATAGATACAACTGGAAAACAAAGAATGAAAAGAAATGTTGCATTGATTTGCATTTCAAAGTTAACAAAACTTATTGAAGTGAGATTCGATGTCATAGAAACTATTTTTTTAGTAGATAGAGAAAAATATATAAAAAATTTAATAGCTTGGATAAAAACATATATAGATAGGAATGCAACAAATCTTGATTTAGCTGATATTATAGAAGATATAAGGGTAAATGGAGAAAATGACGGTGTGATTGTTGCTGAACAGCATATGGAAATGGCAACAGGTGGAGCTGCAACGGTTTCAATAGGAAAAAATGAAAATAAACAGTTGCCTTTTATGTCAGAAATTAAGGCTATAATGGATACTTATGAAAAGGAATTGAATAGTGTACCAGAATTAAAAAAAGCATTGGATGAGTTCTTGTATGAGAAAGAAGAACTTTCGATATATCCTTGGATAACATTTTTATTTAAAAAGTATAATTTTGAAGTAAAGTTCACAATGAATTATAATGGGTTAGGGATAGATTTGTTACAACATTATTCAAGCACAAGACAAGAAAATGTGGGAAAGGAGAGAATGGAGCATGTTACAAATTACATTACCAGTGTTGGAGAGCGTATTAAAATCTAATGATATAGATGATGAAAAAGTCAAAATTTTTTGTGACATGTTATTACATTATAGACCTGGACAATGGATTTATCCAGGGGCTTTTAAAAGAAAAACACATATATCAATTGAAAAAATATATATTATTTTTGATGAACTGGAGAAAAGAAATGTTTTAGAATCGTATTTTGAAGTAAACTGTGGTGAATGCAAAAAAATGTTAGGAGAGGTTTATAAAACATTAATTGAGATACCAGAAGAGATATATTGCGATAATTGTAAAAAGTATATTGCTGCAAAGAAAAATACGTATTTAATATATAAGGTATTATAGATATGGGAATAAGTTCTGAAGATGTTGATGTATTTGAATTGGCAAAATTATTAAATAATCTTGAACATAAGATAGCACCATTAAGTACTATAAGTTGTTTGGATCCAAAACATAAAAATCGATTTGTTGAAATGTATAACCAATGTGAAGATATTAATGGAGTAACAGAATATAAGGGGTTGTCTCAGGCAAAAACAACAAGAAAAAAAGGACAAATATTAGAGCTACTATTAAAAAGTATGATTGCTTACACAGGGGATATATTTGAATCTTATGAAAACCTAGGAACATCTACCAATGAAATAGATTTATATTTAAGAGTAAGAGAAAAGTATAAAGTGTTCTTAGGGAATGTTATTGATCAAAGGTATAAAAATATAATTTGCGAATGTAAGAATTATCAAGATCAAGTAGGTGTTACATATATAGGAAAATTTTATAGCCTAATTAGCATATCACATAAAAATGTTGCAATATTAGTTTCATGGAAAGGAATAGGCGGAGAGGGATGGAATGATGGAGTGGGTTTAGTGAAAAAAATATACATGCTTCATGAAAAAAAAGAGGATAAGATATATATCATAGATTTTAACAAGAAGGATTTTCAAAGAATAATTAATGGGGAATCATTGTTGTCAATTTTAGATAAAAAATGTGAAGAACTAGAAAATGATATATCATTTGCTCAATATATAGATAGACATCCAAACCAAAACGAGTTTGAGAGTAAAATACAAAAAATATTACAGGAATCTTAATAAAAAATGAATGTAAAGACCAATATAGACAGATATTGGTCTTTACATTTTTTTTCATATCCAATATCTATGCGCCAGTTCTTCCGTTCCAATATCCGTAAGCACGCCACATACACGTCTGTCCGGCATGCTGTATCTCTGGGAGAGGTAACGCATGGATGCTCCCATTTCACCGTCTGGTCCGCCATACTGGGACATAATGATCTGTGCAATTTTGGCATTTGGTGTTGTGATATTGATCGGGTATTGCAGTCGTTTTTCATAATTCCACATTATTTGCATCCTCCTTCCCATGGCCATGGTTCTGTTGCCCAATTCCAGTGACTGCATGGATCTGCAGTGTCGATGGTCAGTGGACCATATTGGTCAGAGTAGGCCTGCAGAGCGTTGCGTCTGATATCCGAGTAATGATGGAATGCTTTGATCGCTTCCGCATCATCCGGATGGGTGTCTAAAAAAAGAAGAAGGTCGTCAACAGCGAAGCTTACGGTATTAATGAGGTTAAAAAGCTGTTGGCGGTTCATCTGGTTCAGTTGGTTCGTCATCTTCGAAAAGCCCTCCTTCCAAGGAATGGTTTATCTAATTCAGGGAAAATGGTTCCCACCATAAGCCCTTTTTCAATATCATATAACGGTCCAAACTGCTGCCATGGAACGTATGCCATTGCAACGACAAATTCCGGACTCATATCGCGGACTGATTCGTTTGGACAGACAGGATTCATTCTGTTTTGTGCATTACAGTTTCTCATAGATTCTGTTGCCTTTCTTATTCTTTCTCAATACTTTATGTTCTAAAATTGAAAAGTGTGCATAATAGGACTGCAAAAAATTCCATTTTTGTAGGAAATGACAAAAATGAGAAAAATTATCAAAAACTTTGTAAGCTGCATTGACATAGGAAAATTTGAGCATTAAACTAAGGACAGTTAGGAGATATTAACTGAAAAAAATTATCAATAAACATACAGGAAAGTCCAGTGAGAGTTCCTGTTTATTACGGAGGATAAAATGACGTTAGACAATTTACCACTTGAAACAGAGGCAGTCATTACGACAGTTGGGGGAGAGGGAGCGCTTCGCTGCCGTTTTCTGGATATGGGCCTGATCCCAAAGACAAAAGTTGTTGTAAAAAAAATAGCTCCGATGGGAGATCCGATCGAGATAAGACTCCGCAATTATGAACTGACGATCCGTAAGGAAGATGCAAAAAAGATTGAGGTGTCTATGGAGGAAACAAAAGAATGATATTTGCATTAGCAGGCAATCAGAATTGCGGTAAGACGACTTTATTTAACCAGTTAACCGGATCTAACCAGCATGTTGGAAATTTTCCGGGAGTGACAGTAGATCAGAAAATAGGTGAGATCCGTTCGGTAAAGAATTGTTCCGTTGTGGATCTTCCGGGAATTTACTCAATCCGTCCATATACCAATGAGGAGATCGTGACAAGAGATTTTATCCTGAATGAGAAACCGGACGGTATTATCAATATTGTGGATGCTACCAATATTGAGAGAAATCTATATCTGACGCTGCAGCTTTTAGAGATGCATATTCCAATGGTTCTGGCTTTGAATATGATGGACGAGGTCAGAGGAAATGGTGGATCTATTGATTACAGGCAAATGTCGGAGGAACTTGGAATCCCGGTGATCCCGATCAGTGCAGCAAAGGATGAGGGAATCGAAGATCTGATCAAAGCCACTGTCGAGGTCGGTAAGAAAAAGATTCTTCCAAAGGTCATGGATTTCTGCGAGCAGGGACCTGTGCACCGTTGTATCCACGCAGTATCGCATCAGGTGGAGGACCATGCAGCTAATATTGGCATGTCTCCGCGATTTGCAGCGACAAAGATTGTGGAGAATGACGAGGATATTATCAATAAGTTAGAGCTTTCCCAGAATGAGCTAGAAATGATGGAACACAGTATCGAAGAGATGGAAAAAGACTGTGGATTAGACCGGAATGCTGCTTTGGCAGATATGAGATACACCTTTATCGAAAAAGTATGTAATAAGACGGTCAAGAAATGTCATGAGAGTAAGGAACATATCAGAAGTATGAAGATTGACAGGGTTTTAACAGATAAATACCTTGCAATCCCGATGTTTTTACTGATCATGTTTGCAATTTTCTGGCTGACCTTTAACGTGATCGGATCATTTTTAAGTGATCTGTTAACAATGGGAATCGATGCGTTTACTGCAATGTGTGACAGGGCACTGACTGCTTACGGAATGAATCCGGTGGTACACAGCCTTCTGATCGATGGTGTGTTTGCAGGTGTGGGAAGTGTGTTGAGTTTCCTCCCGATTATCGTAGTATTGTTTTTCTTCCTGTCTATTCTGGAAGATTCCGGTTATATGGCGCGAGTTGCATTTGTCATGGATAAACCGTTAAGAAAAATTGGTTTGTCCGGCAGGAGTTTTGTGCCAATGCTGATCGGATTTGGATGTACTGTCCCGGCAGTTATGGCGACAAGAACATTGTCATCCGAGCGTGACAGAAATATGACGATCATGCTGACTCCGTTTATGAGCTGTTCCGCAAAGATACCAATTTATACCGTGTTTGCCGCAGCATTTTTCCCGGGAAAAGAAGCACTTGTAATGATCCTTCTCTATGCTGCCGGAATCATAGTTGGAATTATTTCGGCGCTTGTGCTGAACCATACGGCATTTCGTGGAAATCCGATCCCGTTTGTGATGGAACTTCCGAATTACCGTTTTCCTTCCGCAAAGAGTGTATTCCAGTTGATGTGGGATAAGGCAAAAGATTTTATCCAGAGAGCGTTTACCGTTATTTTTGTGGCAACGATCATTATCTGGTTCTTACAGACCTTTGACACCAGATTGAACGTTGTGGCAGACAGCAGCAACAGTCTGCTTGCATTGGTAGGAAGATGGATCGCACCTGTTTTTGCACCGCTTGGGTTCTCTGACTGGAGAGTTTCTACCGCACTCATCACCGGATTTACTGCAAAAGAAGCGGTAGTCAGTACATTGAGTGTCCTCACAGGAACTGCAACATCGAACCTGAGTGCCGTATTAAGCGATATGTTTTCCGGTGTGTCTGTTGTGAGCTTTTTGGTATTTACCTTATTGTATACACCTTGCGTGGCGGCAATTGCAGCGGTAAAACGTGAGATGGGAAGTGGATTAAAGGCAGCTTTGGTAGTCGTTTTACAATGTCTGGTTGCATGGGTAGTCGCATTGCTTGTTTATCAGGTCGGAGGATTATTATTGTAATGAAAATTGGAGATTATATTGTCCTTGGTGTGATCTTACTCTGGCTGGTGCTCGCTTTTTGCTGGATGCACAGACAGAAGAAGAGAGGCAACTGCATTGGATGCAGTGGCTGTGCAGGGAAAAACTGCAAAAAATGTGAAAAAAATGACGGCGATGGAATGTAAACCGTGCCTTGTCAGAATGAAAAATATATTATATAATAGCCTGTAGCGACTAAAAATAGCTGCAGGCTATTTTTTACAGGACAATAGAGCGGATGAAAACAAGTCAGTCTATTGGATAGAAAACGTAAGGTTTTATCAAAAAACCAGAAAGAGGAGATTTATGAGTAAAGTTAGAACAAGATTTGCACCAAGCCCAACAGGTAGAATGCATGTTGGAAATTTACGTTCTGCATTATATGAGTTTTTAATTGCAAAGCATGAGGGCGGAGACTTTATGCTTCGTATTGAGGATACCGATCAGGAACGTTTCGTAGAGGGCGCGGTAGATATCATTTATCGTACATTGGCTGAGACAGGCTTAGTCCATGATGAAGGTCCGGATAAGGATGGCGGTTATGGACCATACGTCCAGAGTGAGCGTATGAAAACCGGAATCTACATGAAATACGCAAAAGAATTAGTAGAAAAGGGTGAGGCTTATTACTGTTTCTGTGATAAAGAACGCCTTTCTACTTTAAAGACAGAGGTTGTAGAGGGAAAAGAGATCATGATCTATGACAAACACTGTCTGTCTTTATCCAAGGAGGAAGTAGAAGCAAACCTTGCTGCCGGCAAACCATTTGTGATCCGTCAGAATATCCCAAATGAAGGAACTACGACTTTTCATGACGAATTATACGGAGACATTACAGTGGAGAACGCAGAGCTTGACGATATGATCCTGATCAAATCAGACGGATATCCAACTTACAACTTTGCCAACGTTGTTGATGATCATACTATGAATATTACACATGTAGTAAGAGGAAATGAGTACCTTTCTTCCTCTCCAAAATATCAGAGATTATACGATGCATTTGGCTGGAAATCACCTGTTTATATCCATCTGCCACTGATCACAGACGAGAACCACAAGAAGCTGTCTAAGAGAAGCGGACATTCCTCTTTTGAAGATCTGATCGAGCAGGGATTCCTGACAGAAGCAGTTGTCAATTATATTGCACTTTTAGGATGGAGCCCGGAAGATAACCGCGAGATCTTTACCTTAGATGAACTGATCAAAGAATTCGATTACCACAGAATCAGCAAATCACCGGCAGTATTTGACTACACCAAGTTAAAATGGATGAATGGTGAATACATTAAGGCAATGGATTTTGACAAGTTCTATGAGAGAGCACTTCCATATATCAAGGCAGTTATTACGAAAGACCTTGACTTTAAAAAGATCGCAGCTATGGTAAAAACAAGAATCGAAGTGTTCCCGGATATTGCAGAACATATTGATTTCTTCGAAAAATTACCAGAGTACGATGTTGCAATGTATACACACAAGAAGATGAAGACAAATGCAGAGACATCTTTAGAAGTTTTAACGGAAGTTCTGCCAAGATTAGAGGCGCAGGAGGACTATAGCAACGACGCACTTTATGCAATGCTCTGTGAGTATGTTGCAGAAAAGGGTGTCAAGAACGGATACGTTATGTGGCCAATCCGTACCGCTGTCTCCGGAAAACAGATGACACCGGGCGGTGCAACCGAATTAATGGAGATTCTTGGAAAAGAAGAATCCATTGCACGTATCAAAAAAGGTATTGAATTACTCAGCAAATAAAAGGGTATTTATGGAAAAAAGATACAATGATTCCCAGGTGAAGGCAATCGGACATTTTAACGGTCCGTGCCTTACCCTGGCAGGTCCAGGCTCCGGAAAGACAGCGGTCATTACGGAGCGGACAAAAAAACTGATCACAAAATATCATGTGAATCCGTCCAATATTTTAGTGATTACTTTTACAAAAGCGGCAGCATTGGAAATGAAGACCCGTTTCTTAAGTCTGATGGGAAACGGTTCGTATCCGGTCACATTTGGAACATTCCACGCCGTTTATTTTAGCATTTTAAAGCATGCATACAATTACAATGCAAATAATATCGTCCGGGAAGAACAAAAGTATGCGCTTATGCGTGAACTTGTCCAAAAACACCATCTTGAGTATGAGGATGAAACGGAATTTGTATCATCCATTCTTGGAGAGATCAGTATGGTAAAAAATACAGGAGTCTCCATCGAACATTACTATTCCACGAACTGTGCTGAAAATATATTTCGAAGAATTTATGGAGAATATCATGAATATCTGCATCAGCATAAACTGATCGATTTTGATGATATGCTCGTTTATACTTATGAGCTTTTCAGGGAGCGAAAAGATATTTTATCGGCATGGCAGAGAAAGTTTCAGTACATCCTTATTGATGAGTTTCAGGACATTAACAAGATACAGTTTGATATTGTTAAAATGCTTGCAGCACCGGAAAATAATCTGTTTGTCGTGGGAGATGATGACCAGTCCATCTATCGTTTCCGTGGGGCAAGACCGGAGCTTATGCTGCATTTTAAAGACGATTATCCGGAGGCAGAGCAGATTTTACTGGATACCAATTACCGTTCACAAAAAGAGATCGTGGAGGCATCACTCCGTCTGATCGGATGTAATAAGGAACGTTTCCAAAAGAAGATTCAGGCGAACCAGGAGGCAGGAGAACCGGTTGAGTATGCAGTGTTTAAAAGCCAGAGGGAAGAGATCGCCAAAATTATCTGGGATATACAGGCGCATATGGACAGAGGCGGCAGATACGAAGATTTTGCCATTCTTTTCCGGACGAATACGCAGCCGCAGATGCTGATGGAAAAGCTGCTGGAATACAACATTCCATTCCGTATGAAGGATAATGTTCCAAATCTTTATGAACACTGGATCGCGAAGGATATCATTGCATACATGAAAATTGCGATGGGAAGCCGTTACCGGAAAGATTTCTTAAAAATCATGAACCGCCCGAAACGCTATATCAGCAGGGACTCTCTGGACGAAGAAACGGTAGCGTTTGATGTCTGGGAGTGGTTTTACGAGGATAAACCGTGGGTGGCAGAGCGCATCCAGCGGCTGGAGTACGATATTAAAATGCTCTCAACCATGAGCCCTTATGCGGCGATCAATTATATCCGCCGTGGGATTGGCTATGATGAATTCTGTGTGGAGTATGCAGATTACCGCAGAATGAATGTGGAGGATCTCTATGAGGTACTTGAGGAGTTACAGAACAGTGCGAAGGGATTCGACACTTATAATGACTGGTTTGAGCATATCGAAAACTATACGGCGGAACTGGAAAAGATTTATAGACAGCAGAATCAGAACCCGGAGAGCGTTGCACTTGCCACACTACACAGTTCAAAAGGCTTAGAATATGACAATGTCTACATTATCGATGTGAATGAAGGAATTATGCCTTATAAAAAGGCTGTGCTTGACAATGAAGTGGAGGAGGAGCGGCGGATGTTCTATGTGGGAATGACGCGCGCAAAAAAGAAGCTGCATCTCTATTCCATTGAACAGTTGAATCACAAAAATACAGACATTTCCAGATTCATAAGAGAATCACAGAAAAAATAAAATTATACACAAAAAAAGAACTGATGTGCAACTTCCAAAAAGCGCATCAGTTCTTTTTTGCTTAATCGTCTAAATCTTCAAATTCTGCCTCGTCAAGCAGTTCATCGAAGCGGTCAGATACGACTTCGTACTCCTCGTCATCCTCAATATTCTCCAGGGAAGGATTTCCCTCTGCATCCTCAGAATAGCGGTAGATAAATACTTCGCCGTCCTCATTTGGCTGCTCGTCCTCATCTACAGGAAGAAGTGCGATATAATCGCGGCCATCTGCCTCAAAGATGGTAAGAATCTGGCATTCCATGGAACTGCCGTCATCTAAGTCAAGTGTTACGAACATGTCTTCATCGTCTAAGTTGTTGAACTTGTTTTTCTCTGCCATTGGGCACCTCTTTCATTCATATTATTAGATAATAGCCTGGACATACAGATCCAGACGACTCTCCAGATTAACGAAGTTACCATTGTCAAGCTGGATGGTCGGGCGTGTAAGCTTCTTGTTGATCAGCACGATCTTTCCCGAAGATCCGTCACTTAACAATACTTCATTGTTGATATAAGTATTAGCAATATGATCGAGAAAAGTCAAGATATATTTTGGATTAAATTGTGTCAATCCCTCTTTTTCAAACATTGCGATCACTTCAAACGGGCACAGACCATCACGGTAACAGCGGTTGGCTGTCATGGCATCATAGACATCTGCAATGGATACGATGGATGTGAAATCATCAATCTCGTTGCCGGTAAGTCCTAAAGGGTATCCTTTTCCATCGAATCGTTCATGGTGTAAGAGAACGGCATTTTTGATACGCTGGTCGATGTCAAGGTTTTTGACCAGATTGTAGCCGATCACCGGATGTTTTTTGATCTCTTCGTATTCGGAATCTGTAAGCTTTCCGGGCTTTCCAATGATCTCATTTGGAATTTTGGATTTCCCGATATCGTGCAGCAGACCACAGAGGGTCAGGGTGTCCATATCCTTCTCGGAAAAATTCTTCCATTTGCCGATCAGACGGCAGATCAGTGCGACGTTGACACTGTGCGCATAGGTGGAATCATCGATCTGTCTCATATTGTGCAGCATATCGAACATGGAGATCGTAGTACTGTTTTCCCCAAAGAGCGTCAGAGTTTCATCCAGAAGCTGATCTACATTGAGATCCTCGTCATTGACGATAAAGTTATTGATATTTTCCTTCATAAAGGAAACTTTTTTTGTATAATCTGTTTTAAATCTTTGAAATTCCGGGCTTCTGCGGATACGTTGGGAATAAGTTTCCAAACGTTGTGCAGTCATGGTGCTTGAATTGCGGTCACCATGATTTTCAGGGAAAATGCTGACAGAAGCAATCTGATAGAACTTTAAGTGTTCGATCAGCTGCAATGTAACAGGAGTATTCTGTTTTGCAAGACATTGCCCATGATAGGAAAAGACATCTTCACTGATGACCATGCCCGGTTTCAGGTTATTAATTGAAACGATTTTCATAAAGCACCTTTCCGTCCTATATTTAGCATTAAAATTCTAGCATAAATTTTTCCTGTTGTGTAGATAAAAAATTCATGAAATGCAAAAAAACATTCTTCTATACAAAATTATCGGTTAAAGGTATAATAATATTATATGTCGTAACATTTTTTTGAAAAAAAATACAAGGCTGGTGACAGAATGAACTATACGGTGACAGAAGGTAATTATTTGAGATTTGGATTGCAGAGCGTAAAAGATGGTGTCATTTTTACTTTTGCAGGAGAAAAAGAAGATGTGTGTGAAGTCATATTATATGACAGATCCTTAAAGGTCGCCGGCAGGGTGGAGGCTCCGGCTGCATTTTGCAGAGGGGCAGTCAGATCTGTTTACATACATGGGTTGAAGGCAGATCATTTATTATATAATTATGAGATCAATGGAGAGACAGTGCCGGATCCCTATGCATCGAAGATTGCTGGAAGAGAAAAGTGGGATGATGCGAGAAGAGCAGAATGTGACTTCTTAGTCTGTGGCAGTTTTGAAGAAAAAGAATATGAATGGCAGAGCGCGTGCTGCCCGGAGATCCCGAAAAACGAAATGGTCATGTACAAGCTTCATGTCAGGGGATTTTCCATGGATTCCGGGAAAAAGGGAAAAATGCGTGGAACATTTGCGGCAGTGGAGGAGCGGATTCCCTATCTGAAAGCGTTAGGCGTGACGACGGTGGAGCTGATGCCGGTCTATGAGTTTGAGGAGATTGAGATTCCAAAGAAACAAAAACTTCCAGGGTATATACCACAGGGCAGCATACCGGAAAAGGAAGCCGGTTCCGGGACAGACAAAGAAAAATTAAAAGTCAATTACTGGGGGTATACAAAAGGATTCTATTTTGCTCCGAAAGCCTCTTATGGCTGTAGCAAGAATGTGACACGGGAATTGAAACATCTGATCGATGCACTGCATCAGAATCAGATGGAGTGCGTGATGGAGATGTATTTTGAGCAGGAGGAGAATCAGAACCTGATCATGGATGCACTTCGTTACTGGGCAACGGAATTTCGTGTAGATGGTTTTCATCTGATCGGGGAGAATGTGCCGATCACTGCAATCGCCCAGGATTTGTTCCTGCGGAGAAGCAAGATCTTTTATCAGTATATCCCGGAGCAGTTGTGGAAGGAGAAGGAAAACTATCCGCATCTGTTTGTATACAATGACGAGTATCTTTATACAGGAAGAAAATTGTTAAATCATCAGGGTGGCAGCCTTTTTGAGTTTGGCAATCAGCAGAAGAAACAGAACAAAACAGTCGGTTTTGTTAATTTTATGGCAAACAATAATGGTTTTACGTTAGCAGATCTTTTTTCCTATTGTGAGAAACACAATGAGGCGAATGGCGAAGAAAATGCGGACGGTTCAAATTATAATTTCAGTATCAATTGTGGCACGGAGGGAAAGACTTCAAGAAAATATGTGAAGGAACTCCGAAGAAAACACTTGTATATGGCGTTGTCCATGGTTTTCTTTGCGCAGGGAGTGCCGTTGCTTCTCGCAGGGGATGAAGCACTAAATTCTCAGCAGGGCAATAATAATGCATATTGCCAGGATAACAAAACCGGGTGGATCAACTGGAAGAAGAGTGCAGGCATGGAGGCGCTGCAGGAGTTTGTACAAAAACTTGCAATATTCCGTAAGGCGCATCCGGTGATACGTAAAGCGGAACCGATGCATCTGAACGATTATCAGCATAAAGGCTGTCCGGATCTGTCTTATCACTCGGACAATGCATGGACAGCAGGACTCCCGGAAGAAAAGGGAGCATTTGGTGTGATGTACTGTGGGGATTATGCAGTGGATGACGCTGGCAGGCCGGATGATATGGTCTATATTGGCTATAATTTTCATACCGGAGTGAATGAACTTGCCCTGCCGAAGCTTGCCGGGAAGAAGAAATGGTATGTGGTCATGGACACCGCAGAGCAGGAATATGTTTTCCTTCCGGAGGAGAAACCGGCAGAAAACCAGCACCGGATCACGGTCAGACCGCAGTCGGTCGTTTTATTACTTGGAAAATAGGAAGTCAGGAAAATGAATATTTGGAAACATTTTTGCACGATCAACCATCATAAAATACTTGTGATGAGAGGGTGCTTTCAGGTTGGACTGATCAGGCAGGGACTGCTTCACGATCTTTCAAAATACAGTCCGACCGAGTTTATCGTAGGTTGCAGATACTATCAGGGCAATATGAGCCCGAACAATGCAGAGCGTGAGGCGGTTGGTTATTCTTCCGCCTGGCTGCATCACAAGGGCAGAAATAAACACCATTTAGAGTACTGGATCGATTATGGAATACCGGATAAAGAAGGACCACATAAAGGGGAACACAAAGGTCTCTGCGGCATGAAGATGCCGGTCAATTATGTGGTGGAAATGTATATCGACCGCGTAGCGGCATCGAAGAACTACCAGAAAGAAAAGTACCGGGACGACAGTGCTTTAGCATATTATATGAACGGACGGCAATTTCATGTGCTCCATGATGATACGAGGGCATTGTTAGAACTTCTGTTGGAAATGCTAGCGATAAAAGGTGAAAAAGCAACGAACCGCTTTATCCGTGAAGAGGTTCTCTCCCATAAAATCCCGTATGAGAAAGAACCGTTACTGCAATTGAAAGAACAGTTAGAAAAAGAATCATAATATCATTTCAGGAAAAAGAGCCTGCATATCTTCCGGCAAAGGAGCAGTGAACACCAGCGGTTTCTTTGTGACCGGGTGGGTGAAACGAAGCCGGTAAGAGTGCAGAGCCTGTCTGTTTATCTTTGTAAAATCAGGATTGTATAAAAAATCACCGATCAATGGATGCCCGATGGATTTCATATGGACGCGGATCTGATGGGTACGTCCGGTCTCTAATTTCAGGGAGATCAGGGAAAGACCGTCTTGATAGGCAAGTCTTTTATAATGCGTGATGGCAGTTTCGCCGTGAAGCACATCGATCTGCCGTTCTATCGTGGAACCTTCTTTCCGCCCGATCGGAGCGTTGACCGTCCCCTCATCCTCTGTGAAACCTTTCACAATGGCAAGATATTCCCTGCTTATGCCCCGGACTGACACCTCGCTGTTTAATATTGCGGAACTGATGAGATGTTTGGCAAGGATGGTGAGCCCGGTGGTGTCCCGGTCTAAGCGGTTGACACAGCGGAACGTATAAGGAATGCCCTGTGTCTGGTAATAATGGCAGACAGCGTTGGCGAGTGTGTTGTCATAATTGTTCATGGAAGGATGGATTGGCATATCGGCTGGTTTGTTTACCACTAAAATGTCCTCATCTTCATAACAGATGGAGAGCGGGAGGTCTGCTGCAACAATATTTTTTGAGCCATCCGTTTCTTCGAAATGGATGGAAAGACAATCGCCGCCGTTAAGCCTTGTACTCATATATTCCCACTTTCCATTTAAGAGAATGCTTTCCGGGATCTTTTTTAACTGCACGGTCACGGCATGGGAAAAACCCTGCTTTTTCAGATAGTCAGAGATGGTCACACCATTGTCCTGTGCGGTTATGTTATATTCTAAATCACGTGTCATAATCGTTCCTTTCCTAAGACCATAAAACGATTATAGCGAAAAGCATGAAAAATTAAAAGAGGAAAAGCACGGAGAACTTGCCCTAAACATAAGATGTATCAAGAAAGCTTTTAAGGTGCGTTTTGAAAACATTTTTATCTCCGTTGACGATGGAACAGGAAAGCGAATGTCTGAAGAAAATGAAAAATGGTGACCTTGAGGCGAGAAACGAGCTGATCGAGCGCAATATGCGGCTGGTTGCCCATGTGGCAAAAAAATACCAGAACCCGGAGGATGAGATGGAGGATCTGATCTCCATCGGGACCATTGGACTGATCAAGGCAGTGGAAACATACAAAGAGGATTATGGGAGCAGGCTTGCGACCTATGCGGCAAGGTGTATTGACAATGAACTATTAATGCATTTCCGGGCAAAAAAGAAGACGTCGAAAGAAGTTTCCCTGTATGAGCCGATTGGAACTGATAAAGAGGGTAACCAGATCCAGCTTTTGGATGTTGTGGTCAGCGAGGACGAGGATGTTGTGGAATTGCTGGAACAGGATCGCAAAGTCAGACGGCTGAATGAAATTATTCCGCAGACATTGTCCGGAAGGGAATTGTTTATTATCATAAACCGTTACGGACTCTATGGGAAAAAGACAATGACACAGAGGGAGATCGCAAGAAAACTTGGGATTTCCAGATCCTATGTTTCGAGGATCGAAAAGAGGGCGATCGAAAAACTCAGGCAGGCATTTTAGGTGTATTATAATATAGAAGAAATATTGTAAAATCTGGAAAATGTGCTATACTAAAACTGCATCTGGCAGATGTATGAGGGCTTCTGCCGGATGTCGGAATCTTTTTTTATCAGAATCATTGCAGGATTCCCTGCGGTATCCACAGAGTATTTTCGAATACATTTATTTTTGATGCAGAAAACGAGGGAAAGGAAGGGTATTTGTATAGTTTAGTAACAACCTCGATCATCCAGGGGATCAAGAGCATCCCGGTCTATGTGGAGGCGGATGTCTCAGATGGCATGCCGCTTTTTGAGATGGTCGGTTCACTTTCGCCTGAGGTAAAAGAATCCAAAGAGCGTGTGCGCACAGCACTGAAAAATACAGGGTATATTCTGCCGCCAAAACGTATCACAATCAATTTTATCCCTGCCAATATCAGAAAGACCGGATCAGGCTTCGACCTTCCGGTTGTTGCCGCAGTGCTTTGTGCCATTGGCATTGTGCCGGAGGAAGCGTTAAAGAATACGATGGTCGTGGGTGAGATCAGCTTGAGCGGGGAGGTAAAGCCCGTCAATGGAATACTGCCTATGGTGGCAGAGGCAAAGGAACGCGGCGTCACACGTTGTATTGTACCGGCGGAGAATCAGACAGAGGCGCTGCTTGTAAAAGAGATAGAAATTTTTGCGGTGCAGAGTATTGCAGAAATGATACATATTTTAAACGGGGGCACATACATTGAAAAAGAAATAGGAAAAGCAGTGGAAAAAACGATCCGGCTGCTCGATTTTTCGGATATCCAGGGGCAGCATTTTGTAAAAAGAGCCTGTGAGGTGGCAGTGAGCGGTATGCACAATCTGCTGATGATAGGACCACCCGGTGCCGGTAAGACTATGACGGCAATGCGGATACCGACAATCCTTCCGCCGCTTGATGAAAAAGAGCAGATGGAGCTTTCGAAAATTTACAGTGTATCCGGACAGTTTCAATTACGGGAACAATTAATGGAGGAACGTCCGTTCCGCTGTCCACATCATACGATTACGATGCAGGGATTAGTGGGTGGTGGACTGATCCCAAAGCCGGGAGAGATCTCTCTGGCACACAAGGGCGTTTTATTTTTGGATGAATTGCCGGAATTTAAGCAAAATACCATTGAGATATTAAGACAGCCGATGGAGGAAAAGGAAGTGCGTTTAGTGCGCGTGAACGGCACGTATGAATATCCGGCTGATTTTATCCTTGTCGCTGCCATGAATCCCTGCAAATGCGGTTATTATCCAGATATGCAGAAATGCAGATGTACGGCGGCTTCTATTGAACGATATATCAACCGTATCAGCCAGCCGCTCTTAGACCGCATTGACATCTGCGTGGAGACGCCACAGATTAAATTTGAAGAGCTGAACGGAACGAAAAAAGAGGAATGTTCCGATACAATCCGGGAACGTGTGATTGAAGTGCATGCGATCCAGAAAAAACGTTATCAGAAAGAAGATTTTCAGTTTAACAGCCAGATCCCGGCTGCACGGATTGCAGAATACTGTGCTCTGTCGAAAGATCAGGAAAAATATATGAAGAAAATTTACAAACAGTTAAATCTGACTGCCCGGTCTTATCATAAAATCTTAAAGGTTGCGCGGACTCTGGCAGATATGGACGGCTCTGAAAACATTCTGGATGCGCATTTGAATGAGGCAGTCTGCTATCGCAATATTGATAAAAGATTCTGGAGGGATTCGCTATGAAATATCAGTACTGGCTTTCAAATATTCCGGGAGTCGGCTGTAAGACGATCCACCGCCTTTTGGGACAGGCAGGTTCTGCGGAAGAAATTTATTTTCTGAAAAAAGAACAGTTAGAAAAACTCTCCGGGCTGTCTGACCGCCAGGTGCATGCGATCACAGACCGGAAGAAAAACTGGAATCTGGAAGAAAAATATGCTGCGCTGGGAGAAAGCGGGATCTCTTTTTTATCCTGCGAGATGGAGTCATATCCTAAGCAGCTCAGGAATATCGTGGATGCACCATACAGTTTATACATCAAAGGGAAAATGCCTGATTTCTCAAAAAGAAGAGTGGCGGTCGTCGGGGCGAGAATGTGCTCGGAATACGGAAAGAAAATGGCAGAACAGATCGGTGAAAAACTGGCGCTTTGCGGGGCGGAGGTTTTAAGCGGCATGGCAAGAGGAATTGATGCATACGGACATATCGGGGCATTAAAAGCGGGCGGAAATACGTATGCGGTGCTGGGGTGCGGCGTAAATGTCTGTTATCCCAGAACGAATCAGAAATTGTATGAGAATATTCTTTCGCATGGAGGAATCATCTCGGAATATCCGCCGGAGACTGAACCGATCGCACAATTATTTCCTGCCAGGAACCGGATCATATCAGCGCTCTCGGATGTGGTCGTGATCGTGGAGGCAAAGGAGAGAAGCGGTTCCCTGATCACAGCTGATTTTGCGCTGGAGCAGGGAAAGGATATTTATGCAGTTCCGGGGCGTGTGACAGATTCCTTAAGCATGGGCTGCAATAACCTGATCCGGCAGGGTGCAGGCATTATAAACAGTGTAGAAGATTTTGTAAAAGATCTTGAATTGTATACATGTATTGACACAACTCAAGAAAATTTTAACAAATTATTACTTGAAAAAGATGAAAGCTTGGTGTATGCTTGTTTGAGTTTACGACCGAAAAGTATGGAAGAACTTTTGAAAAAAACAGGATTTGAAATGCCTCAGATGGCAGATGTCCTGCAGAGACTGATTCAGAAGGACTTTATCACGGAATCTTTTAAAAATTATTATATACGCAAAATCTGAGAGTGAGGAGACAGTTGAATGGCTAAGTACCTGGTTATCGTGGAATCGCCGGCAAAGGTGAAGACAATTAAAAAGTTTCTGGGAAAAAATTATGAGGTTGCAGCTTCAAACGGACATGTGCGCGATCTTCCAAAGAGTCAGCTTGGGGTTGATGTGGAACATGATTTTGAACCGAAGTACATTACTATCCGAGGAAAAGGAGATATCCTTGCGAATCTTCGCAAAGAAGTGAAAAAAGCAGATAAAGTGTATCTCGCAACTGACCCGGACCGTGAGGGAGAAGCGATTTCCTGGCATCTTAGCAAAGCATTAAAGCTGGAGGGCAAGGACATCAACCGCATCAGTTTCAATGAGATCACACAGAGTGCAGTGAAAGCCTCTTTGAAACAGCCGAGAGACATTGACATGAACCTTGTGAATGCGCAGCAGGCGAGACGTATCTTAGACCGCATAGTTGGTTATAAGATCAGCCCGCTGCTCTGGGCAAAAGTAAAACGTGGCTTAAGTGCCGGACGAGTGCAGTCCGTTGCGCTGCGTATTATCTGTGACCGCGAGGAGGAGATCAACGCTTTTATCCCGGAAGAATACTGGACGCTTGACGCAGAATTAAAGATCGCAGGTGAGAAAAAACCTTTGCTTGCAAAGTTCTATGGAGACAGCGAAAGCAAGATGAATATCTCTTCGAGGGAGGAGATGGACCGCGTGATGGCAGAAATCTCCAAAGAGAAATTTAAAGTGATCGAGGTAAAAAAAGGCGAGCGTGTGAAAAAAGCGCCGCTTCCATTTACGACCAGTACCCTGCAGCAGGAGGCATCCAAAGCGCTGAACTTCCCAATCTCAAAGACGATGAGAATCGCCCAGCAGCTCTATGAAGGTGTGGATGTGAAGGGGCAGGGAACGGTCGGTCTTATCACTTACCTGCGTACAGACTCTGTCCGCATTTCCGAGGAAGCAGATGCACAGGCACATGAGTACATCGGAAAAAATTACGGTGAAAATTATCTTGCAACACAGACAACTGCCAAAAAGTCCGGCGCAAAGATCCAGGATGCACATGAGGCCATCCGTCCATCCGATATCAATCGTACACCGGCAATGGTAAAAGATTCCCTTTCCAGAGATCAGTTTCGCCTGTATCAGCTGATCTGGAAACGTTTTGCAGCAAGCCGTATGGCATCTGCGGTATATGAGACGACCAACGTGAAGATCGGTGCCGGAAATTACCGGTTTACAGTATCGGCATCCAAGATCACATTTGATGGATTTATGTCTGTGTACACCAGTGAGGATGACGAAAAGGCAGAAAATAATGTACTGCTGAAGTCGATCGATGAGAGTACGGAGCTTTCGTTGGAAAAGCTTGATGAAAAACAGCATTTTACCCAGCCGCCGGCGCACTATACAGAGGCGTCTCTGGTCAAGACATTAGAGGAACTTGGAATCGGACGTCCGAGTACCTATTCCCCGACCATTACAACGATTCTTGCAAGACGCTATATTGTAAAGGAAAATAAGAACATTTACGTGACAGAACTCGGCGAAGTGGTAAATCAGATCATGAAGGAATCTTTCCCATCTATCGTGGATGAACATTTCACGGCAAACATGGAGAGCCTGCTCGACAGTGTCGGCGAGGGAACTGTTAACTGGAAAACGGTTATAGAGAACTTTTATCCGGATCTTGAAAAAGCAGTCGAGGCTGCGGAAAAAGATCTTGAGAAGGTCAAAATTGAGGATGAAGTGACCGACGTGGTCTGCGATGTCTGTGGCAGAAATATGGTTGTGAAATATGGACCGCATGGTAAGTTCCTTGCCTGCCCTGGATTCCCGGAATGCCGCAACACAAAACCTTATCTGGAAAAAATCGGCGTCAAATGTCCGAAATGCGGCAAAGAGATTGTGCTGAAAAAGACCAAGAAGGGCAGAAAGTATTACGGCTGTGAGAATAACCCGGAATGCGACTTTATGAGCTGGTCACGTCCGGTAGAAGAGAAATGCCCGAAATGCGGCGGCTACATGGTTATGAAAGGCAGCAAAATCGTCTGCGCAGACGAGCAGTGCGGTTATGTGACAGAGAAGAAAGAAAAAAATCAGGAATAATTTGAATATATTGAATTTTCTGAATAAATGTGCTAAAATACAAAATGTCATAAAAAACCAGCAAAAAATTATGGGAGGCTGTCAAATGAGCGTTCAATTGTTAGATAAAACAAGAAAAATCAATAAATTGCTGCATAACAACAATTCGTCAAAAGTGGTATTTAATGATATCTGTGATGTGCTTAAGGATATTTTAAACTCTAACATTCTTGTGATCAGTAAAAAGGGAAAAGTGTTAGGAACCGGTCTGACGGATGGTGTGGAAGAGATCCGGGAGCTGATCGTGGATGAGGTTGGCGGATTTATCGATCCATTGCTGAATGAACGTTTACTTGGAATCCTGTCCACAAAAGAGAATGTCAATCTCGAGACGTTGGGATTTGTGAATGACATTAAGAAATATACTGCGATCATAACACCGATCGACATTGCAGGAGAGCGGCTCGGAACACTGTTTGTGTACCGGGAGAATGATCCGTATGATATTGATGATATTATTTTGAGCGAATATGGGACAACCGTGGTAGGACTTGAGATGATGCGTTCGGTAAATGAAGAGAACGCTGAGGAGACAAGAAAAGTCCAGATCGTAAAATCTGCGATCAGCACGCTTTCTTTTTCAGAACTGGAAGCCATCACCCATATTTTTGAGGAGATGGATGGCAAAGAGGGAATTCTTGTTGCAAGTAAGATCGCAGACCGTGTAGGAATCACAAGATCTGTGATCGTCAATGCACTCCGCAAGTTTGAGAGTGCAGGAGTGATCGAATCAAGATCTTCCGGCATGAAGGGAACCTATATCAAAGTTCTGAATGACGTTGTCTTTGATGAACTGGAACAGATCAAGAAAGAAAATAACATAAAATAAAGGGATTTACGTGAAAAAAGGGATTTTATAGCTTGCTATAGAGTCCTTTTTTCACATTAAGCAGGATCTGTCATGGAAAACGGGAACACAGATTGAAAAAACAAAACACCATATTGTACCTGAAAGTCAAAAATCTACAAGATATGTCAAAAATGGTAAAAAAAGACTTGTGTTTTTGGATTTATTCTTTATAATAAAACTAGGTTACTGTTGAATTATGTAAATTGGAAGGGGAATGTGTCATGATTACTACGAATGCATTTGACTATATCAATGTGTTGGATAAAGCGGCGGATGCAAGCTGGCTTCGTGAGACTGCGATTATGAATAATCTTGCGAACACAGATACGCCGGGATATAAGAGACAGGAAGTGGATTTTGAGTCTGTACTTCAGAGAGAATTAGGCCACTCCAAATACACAACGCTGGACAAGAAAATCCGTTCCTTAAATGCGGATCTTTCCGGTCTGAATGTATCTACCCATACAGACTCATCAAATTATTCTTACCGTCTGGACCGGAACAACGTGGATCCGGATACCGAGAATGTGGAACTGGCATCGGAGACGATCCGTTATCAGGCACTTACGAACAGCATCACCTCTGATTTTACGAGAATGCAGGCAGTTTTAAAGTAAAATAAGAGCAGGATTACAGGAGGATAAAAATGGCTTTATTTCAGGCGTTTGATATCAGTGCTTCGGGAATGACTGCGGAGCGTTTCCGTATGGATACCATTGCAGAGAATATTGCAAATGTAAATACGACAAGAACAGAAGATGGAACTCCATACCGAAGAAAAATTGTTACTTTTGCAGAGAAGGAAGTGACTTCTTTCTCAAGGTATTATCAGAATGCCAGATCTAAGTTTGTCGGAAATGGTGTGAAAGTATCTTCTGTCAAAGAGGACACAGAGACTGATTTTATCATGGAGTATGATCCGTCCAATCCGGATGCGGATGAGAATGGTTATGTTTCTTATCCGAATGTGAATACGGTCACAGAGATGACGAACCTTATTGATGCATCCCGTGCGTATGAGGCAAACACAACAGCATTCGAGGCTGCAAAATCAATTGCACAGAGCGGACTCTCCATTGGAAAATAAGTAAAGATAAAAGATAAGTAAGGTGGTATGACATATGGATATCAGTTCATTGACAAATATCAGTTCAGATTATCTGAATCAGATCGCACAGCAGAACAGGCTGGTCACGACAGATGATGATTCGTTCAGTTCTGTCCTTTCATCTGCGATGAATATGGTTTCGGAGACAAACGACCTGCAGAACAACGCACAGTCGGAGGTGATCCGTTTTGCATTGGGACAGTCAGAGAACACACATGATCTGACAACGGCACAGTACAAAGCACTTACTGCGATCCAGTATACGGTGGCAGTGAGAGATAAAATGATCGATGCATACAAAGAAATCATGAATATGCAAATTTAGTGAACGAGGGTAGATGAAAATGCCGGAACAGGTACAAAAGGTTTTAGACAGAATCCTAGAATGGTGGAAAAAATTCAATACAAAACAAAAGACACTGCTGATCAGCATTGTGGCAGTTGTGCTTGTGGCTCTTGCAATTCTTGCGGCAGTCGTTTCCAAGCCTAAAATGGTAACATTAGTTACCTGCGAAACAACAGCAGAATCCGGGCAGGTCAAGAACATACTTGACTCTGAGAATATTTCCTATGAACTCTCCGCTGATGGACTTGCCTTTCAGGTAAATGAAAAGGATTACGCAAATGCTTCCATCGTTCTTGGAACAAATGACATTCCAACCAGCGGCACAAAGTTAAGCGATGTGTTTGATGGCGGTTTCAGCTCCACCGAGGCGGATAAAACAAAAAAATATAAATTATATCTCGAAGAGTATTATGCTGAGAAGCTTGAGACATTATCGAATGTAGATGCAGCGGCAGTGACACTGGATCTGCCGGATGAAGATGGAACGATCCTCTCCAAAGGCGAACAGGCATATGTGACAGCGATCCTGACGCTCAACGGAACGATGGATGATGAACAGGCAGCCGGACTTGCAAAATATCTTGCAACAAATGTTGGAAATGATGACACATCCAATGTGCTCATCCTCGATAATAGTTCAAATGTTCTTTTCTCTGGTCAGGATGATACGTCTGTGACAGGAAATGCCAACAACCAGTTGTCTTTAAAGACCAAAGCCGAAAATCAGGTAAAAGGTCAGGTAAAAGATGTCCTTGTAGGATCATCACTGTTTGACAATGTAGAAGTCGGTCTGAATCTTGCGATGAATTTTGACCAGACCACAGAATCCACACATGAGTATTATGCGCCGGATGGACAGACCAACGGTATGGTGGGATCAAAGAGTGAATATGAATCGAATGCAGTCGGTGGAGCAGCGGCAACACCGGGAACAGATTCCAATGACGACGATACGACTTATGTGATGGAAGATAATGATTACACAAGTTCCAGTGTGTCTGAGACGAACACGAACTACCAGAATAACGAGAAGATCACAACAACAACACCGGCAGTAGGAACTGTTAATTATGACGGCTCATCCATATCTGCAGTCGCAACGAACTATGTGATCTATGATGAGGATACACTGCGTGCTTCCGGAACGCTCGGTGACATGACCTTTGATGAGTATGTTGCTGCAAACAGTGAACCGGTAAAGGCGGAAGTAGACCAGGATCTTTATACGCTGATCTCCAATGCAACAGGCGTACCGGTGAGCAATATCACGATCATTGCATATGATCAGCCGATGTTCCAGTACAGCAAAGGAAGTACACGGACTATATCGGATTATCTGCAGATCATCCTTGCAGTATTGATTTTTGCACTATTAGGTTATGTAGTATTCCGCAGCACAAGAAAAGAGAAAGCAGTCGAGCCGGAGCCGGAACTTTCCGTGGAGTCTCTGCTTGAATCCACGAAAGAATCTGCAGATACATTGCAGGATATCGGATTCAATGAAAAATCAGAGACAAGAGTCCTGATAGAAAAATTCGTAGAAGAAAATCCGGAAGCGGCAGCTTCCTTACTTAGAAACTGGCTGAATGAGGAGTGGGAGTAGAATATGGCAACTGCAGATTACAATGGCGTTCAGAAAGCCGCAATCCTGCTGATTACATTAGGACCTGAACGTTCCGCAGATATTTTTAAACATCTGAAAGAAGAAGAGATTGAGGAACTTACGCTGGAGATCGCAAATACAAGAAGCGTGTCTCCACAGGTAAAAGAAGATATTTTAAATGAGTTTTATCAGGTGTGTCTGGCACAGCAGTATATCGCAGAGGGTGGTATCGGTTATGCAAAAGAGCTTCTTGATAAGGCTCTTGGACAGGAAAAAGCACAGGAGGTTATCTCCAAGCTGACTGCTTCCTTACAGGTCCGCCCATTCGAGTTCGTGCGGAAGACAGATCCGAGTCAGCTTTTGAACTTTATCCAGGATGAGCATCCACAGACGATCGCAATGATTTTATCATATCTGACAGCATCGCAGGCGGCGATGGTTTTAGGAGCACTTCCACCGGAGAAACAGGCGGATGTTGCAAAGAGGATCGCAATGATGGATCGTACATCACCGGATGTGATCAAAGAGGTGGAGCGAGTGTTAGAAAGAAGACTTTCTTCTCTGGTCAACCAGGATTACACGATTGTCGGAGGTGTCGATGCGATCGTGAATATCTTAAATACGGTAGACCGTTCTACAGAGAAGCATATTATGGAATCTCTTGAAATTGAAGAACCTGAGCTTGCAGATGAAATCCGTAAGAAGATGTTCGTATTTGAGGATATCCTTCTTCTCGATGACAGAGCTATCCAGCGTGTTCTTCGTGATGTTGAAAACTCAGATCTTGGTATTGCATTGAAGGGTGCAAACGAAGATGTTCAGAATGCAATCTTTAACAACCTGTCAAAACGTCTGGCTGCCATGATCAAAGAGGATATGGAATTTATGGGACCTGTGCGTATGAAGGATGTTGAGGAGGCACAGCAGAAGATTGTCAGTGTGATCCGAAAACTTGAAGATGCAGGTGAGATTGTAATTTCAAGAGGCGGAGGTGACGAGATTATTGCCTAATCTTTACAAACAATATTTCGTGCACAATGAGCCGGATAAAACACGCGTCATTAACTCAGATGATATTGTAGAAAAGCGTTTAGAGAAGATGGCAGAGCTTAAGCGCATGGAACAAAAAACAACAGACGGAAATGGTTTCTCAGCAGGGATCGTTGGTCCTGACACAGATTATGTGGAGGAGATCGACCATACTGCAGAAGCAAAAAAAGAGGCTGAGAAGATTTTAGCGGAAGCACATGCGCAGGCAGAAACAATTTTAAGTCAGGCAGATCAGGAAGCTGAAAATATCCGGGAGAATGCAAAAAATACCGGATATCAGGAGGGAAGACAGTGCCTGGAGAGTGAGCTGGCGGCACAGCGTGAACAGTTACAGAATGAATATCAGAGAAAACAGGAAACGCTTCAGGATGAATTCAGGGAGAAACAAAAAAATATGGAAAAGGATCTGGTAGATGTGATCCTTGAGGTTTTTAACAAAGTATTCCATATTCAGTTTGATAATAAAAAACACATTCTGATGTATCTCATTGATGATGCAATTTTAAATATCGAGGGAGATAAAAAATTCCGCATCAAGGTTGCTAACAGCAATGTGATGTTTCTTGAGAATCATAAAGAAGAAATTCTGGAACGAGTGGGAGCCGGGATCGAGATCGAGATTGTTGCAGATTCCTCCATGGATGGAAATTCCTGCGTGATCGAGACAGACTCGGGGGTATTCGACTGCAGCCTTGGTGTGCAGCTCGAAAATCTCATAAAAGATATAAAATCACTATGCTTATAAGGATGGTTGAAAGTGGACAGCAGGTATAACAAGTATTTACGACTGGCGGAGAATACATATTTTAAACGGCTTGGAAAAGTTGTTAAAATTGTTGGATTGACCATTGAATCCGTAGGTCCGGACGCAAAACTGAATGACTTGTGCAGAATTATCATCGATGAAAATGCGAACACCGTGGTAATGGCTGAGGTTGTGGGTTTCAGGGATAAAAGACTGCTTTTGATGCCTTATGAGAGCGTAGAGGGGATAGGAGTAGGATGTATCGTTGAAAATACGGGGCATCCTTTATCTGTTTCTGTAGGAAATGAACTTTTGGGGCACACCTTAGACGGAATTGGACGTCCAACGGACATTGACAAATTAGAAACACCGTATGAATATCCGGTCGATGCACAGCCTCCGGATCCGATGTCAAGAAAGATCATCAGTGAGGTGCTTCCTCTCGGCGTGAAAGCGGTCGATGGATTGATCACAGTCGGAAAAGGACAGCGTATCGGAATTTTTGCAGGTTCCGGTGTCGGAAAAAGTACACTGCTTGGTATGTTTGCAAGAAATACAAAGGCAGATATCAATGTCATTGCCCTGATCGGTGAGCGTGGCCGTGAGGTGCGCGAATTTGTGGAACGGGATCTTGGAGAAGAGGGTATGAAACGTTCCATTGTCGTTGTGGCGACTTCTGACAAACCGGCATTGATCCGTAAGAAGGCAGCAATGACGGCGACATCCATTGCAGAGTATTTCAGGGATCAGGGAAAAGATGTGCTTCTGATGATGGATTCCCTGACACGTTTTTCCATGGCACAGCGCGAGATCGGACTTGCATCCGGAGAACCGCCTGTAACAAGGGGATATCCGCCGAGTGTATATTCGGAGATGCCAAAACTGTTAGAGCGTGCAGGAACTTCAGATAAAGGATCAATCACCGGATTATATACGGTGCTGGTAGATGGTGATGATTTTAATGAACCGATCACAGATACAGCCCGAAGCATTTTGGATGGTCATATCATGCTGTCCAGAAAACTGGGACATAAAAACCACTATCCGGCCATTGATATTTTACAGAGTATTTCCAGGGTTATGAGTTCCATTGCAACGCCGGAACATAAAGAACTGGCAGGCAGGTTAAAAAATGTACTTGCCACATACAATGAGGCGGAAGATCTGATCAATATTGGAGCCTATAAGAGCGGTTCTAACAGGAATATCGATTATGCCATCCAGAAAATCGATGCTGTAAATGATTTCCTGATGCAGAAGACCGACGAAAAATTCCAGTTTGAACAGGAGATCGATCTGCTGCGTGCACTTTTTAATGATTAGAGGTTGATAGGATATGGCAAAATTTGCATATCGGATGCAAAGCATATTAGATATAAAAGAAAAAATGGAAGGCCAGGCGAAGATTGCATATGGAGTTGCAAATGCAAAACTCATGGATGAACAGGGAAAACTCCAGCAGATCATGATACGCAAGGCAGGTTATGAAAGCCAGGCGAGAAATTTGGTGAATGGAACCATTGATGTACCTAAGATCAAAGAATGCAAGCGGGCAGTAGATACCATGAAAACGATGCAGCGCAGCCAGATGATGAATGTGCATGTCGCAGAAAAAAATGTAGAGGCTGCCCGGTTGAAACTCAATGAAGTCATGATGGAAAGAAAGACGCATGAGAGACTGAAAGAGCAGGCGTTTGAAGTTTTTAAACAGGAAATGCAATATGCAGAGAATAAAGAAATTGATGAGCTTGTAAGTTACACCTATCATGAGGGGATGACAGAAACCCGGTAATTTTGACAGGGCAATATACGAGAAAGGCATGGACGAGATTATGGCAGAACAAAAGCAGCAGGAAGAATTACAGCAGGAAAATGAAGTTTTAGATAAAAAACAGTTAAAGGCGGCAAAAAAGCTGGAAAAAAAGAAGAGAAAACAGAAAAATCCGGATGATCTGGATGGAGATGAGGAAACCGTTGGAGGCAAAATCCTTGTTTTCTTTGTCACGATTATTATCATTCTGATCTGGCTTGCCATCTTTGCAATGCTGATCAAGCTGGATGTGGGCGGATTTGGCTCGGGAGTCTTAGCTCCTGTGATCAAAGATGTTCCTTATCTGAATAAGATTTTGCCGGATTCTGTCACAGAGGAGGTTTCCACGGAAGACAGCCAGTATGCATACACAAATCTGGATGATGCGATCAACCGGATCAAAGAGCTTGAGATTGAGCTTGCAGATGCCCAGAACAGTGCAAATTCTGATGCAGATTATATTGCACAGTTAGAGGAGAAGGCGAAAGAGCTGGATACCTATAAGCAGAATGAGGCAGATTTTGAGAAGGAAAAAGAAAAATGGTATGAGGATGTTGTCTTTTCGGAAGATGCTCCCGATATAAGTAATTACAAAGAGTATTATGAGAGCATTGATGCGGCAAATGCGGAAGTGCTTTATAAACAGGTGGTAGAACAGACTCTGACGGATGAACAGATGGATGATTATGTGAAGACTTATTCCAGCATGAAGCCGAAAGAGGCGGCAGCTATTTTTGATACAATGACAGACAACCTTCAATTGGTAGCAGATATATTATCCAATATGGACACACAGTCCAGAGGAGATATTCTCGGTAAGATGAACTCGGATACGGCAGCAAAAGTAACTGAGATCATGGAGCCTTCAGAATAGAGGGAGAGATCTAAGGATCTTTTCCGGGCAGTGCATACTGCCAGACAGTAAGACGATAAAAGAAGAAAGGAGGAAGCATATGGCTGGTACAACAATTTCTGAATTAGGAAAAATGTTTAACCAAAGCACACAGTCTGTGCAGGGGACAGAAAGCAATACCCGGATCACCACTGGAAAAGTAGATTTTGGTTCTATGATGAAACAGTCCGGAAACCGTCAGACAGCATCTTATGCAGGGATTGACCACAACGAAACAGTAAAGACAGCAGCAAATGGCAGTAAGGACACTGTGAAAGCGGCAGATGATTATCAGAAGTATCAGTACAAGGATAATACGATCGCATCAGAGATAAAACAGGTCACATCTGAGGATGTTGTCAAAGAGCAGTTCGAACAGTTTACAGAAGATGTAAAAGAAGTTCTGAAAGAGGAGCTTGGCGTGTCCGATGAAGCGATTGAAGCAGCAATGCAGACCCTTGGCTTACAGTTCCAGGATCTGCTGAATCAGAATAATCTTGCAAATCTTGTGGCAGAACTTACCGGAGCAGACAGCGTACCACAGCTTTTGTGCAGTGAACAGTTTGTAAATGTACTGCAGAGTGTCAATGACATTGGAAAAGATATTTTAAATGCACTTGACATGAGTCTGGAAGAGTTTCAGAGCGCAGTTGCCAAAGTGATGGACGATAATGCCGGATCGTCAGATGCTGTTACCGGACAGGAAACAGAAGCATCTGTGGATGAGGCAGTTGTTACAGATCAGACAGTCACAGAGGATACCAGTGCATCAACACAGAAATTTGTGGTAGAGGATGGAAGACAGACAAAAGCAGCAGAAAATGCACCTGCGCAGGATACACAGTCTTCTGAGGTAACGGAAGATATTCCGGAACAGGAAACTGTACAGAATAGGATGACATCCGAAAATGCGGCAGAGGATTCCACAGATCAGAACAATTCTTCTGATACACCCGGCAGGTTCCGTTTTACAAATGAGACAGCCCATACTGCAGACGGGGCGGTTATCACACCACAGAGTCATGTGGTACAGGAATTTGCTAATGTTGAGACAGTAGAACCATTACCGCAGAGTGTAAATACACAGGATGTGATCGATCAGATCGTAGAGTCCGCAAGAGTGATCCTGACAGAAGATAAGACGAGCATGGAGTTACAGCTGAACCCGCAGAACCTCGGAAAGATCATTCTTAAGGTTACCGAGCAGGAAGGTGCAGTGACAGCAAAGATCATGACACAGAATGCAGTGGTAAAAGAGGCATTAGAAGCCCAGACCGTAGAACTCAGACAGAATTTAGAGCAGGCTGGTGTGAAAGTGGATGCTGTTGAAGTGACCGTTGCAAGCCATGAGTTTGAGAAAAACCTTGAGCAGAATGCAGAAGGTGAAAAACAGCAGGGCGAGCAGCAGGAAAAAGAAAAAGGCAGAACCCGCAGATTAAATCTGAATGATTTAAGTGAATTATCCGGCGTGATGTCGGAAGAAGAAACTCTGGCAGCCAAAATGATGGCAGAACAGGGAAACAGTGTAGATTACACTGCATAAGTTTTGAGAAAGGAGAGAGACAATGGCGTTAATTCAGCAGGTAAAAGATGGAAAATTTATAGATGAGACTACCGGTACAGGCAGTACATCAACAAAATCGTCCGAGAAAGATAAAAAGACCAACGAGCTTGGTTATGACCAGTTCTTACAGATTTTATGCGCAGAGATGCAGTATCAGGATCCGTTGGAACCGACAAGTAATACCGAGTATATTGCACAGCTTGCGACCTTCTCACAGTTGGAGTCACAGCTTAGTGTGCAGAGTACGATCGAGGCCTCTTCGGCAAATGATCTGGTTGGCAAGTATGTCATCATGAAAGTGACTTCATCTACAACAGGAGAGACAAGCTATATCGCAGGAACCTGTGATTATGTACTTCACAAAAACGGAGAAACATTTCTTTCTGTCAATGATGGACTTTACAACCTGAAGGATCTGGATACTGTTGCAGACGCAACTTATATGGAAGCAGTGACACTTGCAGAGACAATTAAATCCGCAATTTCATTACTGCCATCCAAAAATTCAATCTCGCTTGCAAACAAAGATGATATTGAGAGCATCCGTAAGATGTATGATGGACTGAACGATTACCAGAAGAAATTCGTTTCCAAAGATTCCTGGAAGAAGTTTGAAGAACTTGAGGCAAGATTAAAAGAACTGATCAAGGCAAACGAATCTGCAGATGGATCTGACAAAACAGACAAATCTGACAAAGCGGAGGGAACAGACAAGACTGACAGCACAGGCAAGACGGACAGTACAGACAAAGCTGACAGCACAGGCAAGACGGACAGTACAGACAAAGCTGACAGTACAGGCAAGACGGATAGCACAGACAAATCTGATAGTACAGACAAAACAGAAGAAACAGGAAGTGCAGGATCAGGAGATACAACCGATAACAGTTCAGACAGGACAGAGTAACAGGAGATGGGGTTATGAATAAAATTAATAACCAATTCACTTCGATTGAACAGATCACGGACCGTTATCTTGGTACCGGAAAAGGAAATTCCACAGTCAATGCATCGGGATTGTCCTTTGAGGAAATTTTAAAACAGAAACAGGATGTTTCTGAGAGCTTGGAACTGAAATTTTCCAAACATGCCTCCATGAGACTGGAGAACAGAAAAATCAATCTGTCAAAAGAACAGAGCGAACGGCTGGAGAGTGGAGTTCAAAAAGCAAGTGAAAAGGGAATTCGGGAGTCACTCGTAATCGTTGATTCTCTGGCATTCATTGTAAATGTCCCAAACAAAACAGTTGTGACGGCAATGGACCGCACGGAATCCGATGACAACATTTATACCAATATTGATGGCGCAGTGATCATATAGCTGGACCTTAGGGGAGCAATCGGTTTCTGACTGACAGAAGAAACCAGACACCCTGCGCCAAAAGAACTTTAGGAGGTCATTTCATTATGATGAGATCAATGTACTCTGCTGTGTCAGGTTTAAAGACACATCAGACAAGAATGGACGTGATCGGTAATAATATCGCCAACGTCAACACAGTAGCTTTTAAATCTTCTTCCGTAACATTCAGTGATATCTTATATCAGACCACTTCGAATGCATCCGGAGCAAATGCAACAACCGGTACCGGCGGTGTCAATGCAAAGCAGATCGGTCTCGGTACAACTGCGGCAGCAACCAAAGTCAGCATCACTTCTGCAGGTGCATCTGAGACAACCGGAAATCCATTTGATATCCGTCTGACTGATAAAAACTCGACGAACTTCTTTATTGTAAACAATGGTTCTGAGAACGTATTTACCCGTTCCGGTTCTTTCTACGTAGACGGCTCCGGTAACTTATGTATGTCCTCAACAGGTTATACGGTTATGGGATGGCAGGTTGACGAGACAACAGGTGAGATCCGCAAGGACACTGTTTCGGCACTCCGTATCATGCAGGAGAAGAACCTGACTTCTGCACCGGAGGCAACCACACAGGCAACTATCGCCGGTGTGCTGGATGGGAATGATGCGGATGTTAAGAGTGATGCCGGAAAAGTTATGAATCTTAACTTTTACGATAATCTTGGCTATCAGTACACCGCAAAATTTGCAATCAAGGCAACAGGAACAGACGGTGAGTACACAGTAGAGCTGACATCTATTTTAGATAGCAATAATAAGAATATTACTGAAGGATTCACACAGGCACAGATGAAGGAAATCTTTGGTAATACTGATACAGAGACAACAATTGCTTCATATTCAACAACATTGCCAAATTGTGGATATACTTATGATACGAAAACAGGAAAATTGACAGAACACGCAACAGGTGTTGAAGTAACGATTGACGGATATGGTAAAATTTTAACGAATGGTGTAGATACTACCAAAACCATCAAAGACGTTTTTGGTGTTTCAGATGGAAATTTGAAAAATATTCAGAACAGTAAAGCTGCCGGAAATACTGATTATGTTTTTAAAGATGTTCCAACAACCGTAAATGGTGTAACAACTCATTCTTACCAGATTGTAAAGAAAAGTGCGACTAATTTATTAAAATTCAATACAGAGGATGGAAAGTTTAGCAGCATTGGTGGTGGAACAGATAAGAGTGTGGAATTGAATCTGAACAATGCAAATTTAAATAAAAACGGAAACTTCCAGAATATTACTGTAGACTTCTCCCAGTGCTTAAACAGCAACAAAAGTGGTAAATCCACGATCGGTGCAGATGCCGGAGCAGTGGACGGTACAACCGGAAAAGGACGCAAGCTTGGTGCAATGACAGGTATCTTCATTGACACAAGCGGACGTATCTATGGAACATACGACAATGGTAATACGGAATTGTTGGGACAGATCGCAGTTGCACAGTTCTCCAACGCATCAGGTCTTGAGAAAGTCGGAGAGAGCTGCTACCGCACAACCTTAAACTCCGGTGAGTTCGATGGAATCGGTGTGGAGATTTCCGCAGACGGTTCTTCCATGACAACCGGCGAGCTGGAAATGTCGAACGTAGACCTTTCCTCAGAGTTTACGTCCATGATCACAACACAGCGTGGTTTCCAGGCAAACTCCCGTGTTATTACAACCTCCGATACATTATTAGAGGAACTTGTAAACTTAAAACGATAATATAAACTGAATGGAGGAATCTATAAAACGTTACAGATTCCTCCTTGAATAGAAATAGTATAAAAAAGTAACGATTATTTAGTAAATATGTTCCATACTACAACAAGATATGGTATACTAAACATTGTTTCATTGTTTTCATTGTCTGTTAACAATAAGGAAAGGATGAACACTATGATCGAAGTGACAAGATTAAATGGTACACAGATTTTGGTGAATGCGGATCTGATCGAACTTGTCGAAGAAACACCGGATACCGTGATCACTTTCACGACAGGACGAAAAATAATTGTAAAAGAAAGTAGACAACAGATAAAAAGTTTAGTAAAATCATATAAGCGGGAAATTATGGAAACTGGATTTGAAACAGAAAATGAAAATTAAATTTTAAATATATTAACAAGGATGGCAGGTGGAAGATATGGATATCGCATCTTTAGCCGGTATAATACTCGGCGCAGTAATGTTTGTATTCGGTGTTTTCAGTAATGGTGGATTTGAAGCTTTGAAAAACATGGTTGATTCGGCGTCTATCATCATAACAGTCGGAGGTTCTATCTCCGGTGTACTGGCAGCACACAAGTTACCGGATTTCATTAATGGACTGAAGGGTATTACACTTACCTTCAAGGAAAAGGCAGAAGATCCGGCAGAGACGATCAAAAAGATCATTGATCTCTCGAATGTGGCAAGAAAAGAAGGCTTGCTCGCATTAGAGGAAGCAGCCAATGATATTGAAGACGATTTTATGAAAAAGGGCGTAATGCTTGTTGTGGATGGTACGGATCCGGAACTGGTGCGTGGCATCATGGAGACAAGCCTGTCCTGTATGGAAGAAAGACATAAGAAAGTAATCGCATTCTGGGAGAAATGGGCAGAATTAGGTCCTGCATGGGGTATGATCGGTACGCTGATCGGTCTTATTAACATGCTTAAGAATCTGGAAGATGCATCGAGTATCGGACCGGCTATGTCGGTTGCCCTGGTCACTACATTATATGGTTCATTGATCGCCAACTGGCTTTGTAATCCAACTGCGTCAAAGCTTAAGGTGAATAATGAGAGAGAAGTTGCAATAAAAGAAATGATCGTGGAAGGATTGCTTTCCATTCAGGCAGGTGAAAATCCGCGTGTCATTGAAGAAAAGCTGAAATCATTCCTGACACCACAGGCAGCAGGAAGTCTCGGAGAAGGTGATGAAGCAGCCGGAGGTGAAGCATAGTGGCAAGAAAGAAGACAGAAGAAGCACCGGCAGGCGCTCCGGCATGGATGGCGACGTTTAGTGATCTTATGAATTTACTTCTTTGCTTTTTCGTTTTACTGTTTTCTATGTCAACAGTGGATGCTGAGAAGTTTGAGATGGTGATTGCATCTTTGCAGAGCAGCTTTAGTATTCTGCCGAGTGGTGGAGCTTCCATCGGAGATGGTGAGATGGTTTCTTCCGGCGTGAGCCAGTTACAGATGTATGACATCTATTATAATCAGATGGCAAATACGCAGACGACAGATGATACATCAGAAAGTTCAGATGTTGCGGAAGAGTATAAAGAAGAAGCGCTTGCCGAGTCAGAACAGATGGCAGAGCAGGTGCAGGATCTTGTAGCACAATATGGCATACAGGATCAGGTGGAAATCGATTTTAATGCGGAATATGTGCTGTTGAATTTAAATGGTGCAGTGCTGTTTGATTCCGGAAAATCTGAGATCAAGTCAGAAGCCTATCCTTTGATGGATAAGATTGGAAAGATTCTTCAGAGTTATCAGCAGAACATGATAGAGATAGAGGGACACACGGATAATATTCCGTTCACGCATTCTTCAAAATATGAAAATAACGATGTGCTGTCAATGTACAGGGCATTATATGTGGCAGATTATATGCGCAATATCACAACGATCGATCCGTCACATATCAAGTCATCCGGAAGAGGCGAATACGTTCCGATTGCAGATAATTCCACACCGGAGGGAAGGGCGCGCAACAGACGTGTTGAGATAAAGATATATAATTCATATTATTCCGAAATAAATTAATTAACAGAAGAAAGGCACAAACAATGAAAAAGAATCTGATGACAGTAATTATCCTTGCATTAGTTCTGGTGAATCTCGTTTTGACTGCAATTCTTGCGTTTACGATCATTCCTCAGACGAGAAAATCAAATCAGCTGATCGATAAGATCGCATCAGCAATTGATCTGGAGCTGGAAGATGGAAGCAGCAAAGATACCGCAGCAGTTCCGGTGGAAGATATTGAAGTTTATGATATTGAAGCCAGCTTTACCGTCAACTTAAGTCCAAGCGGTGATGGAAAAGACCATGTGGCTGTATTTTCTATCGGTTTGTCGCTGAATACAAAGAGTGACGGATACAAGAGCATAGGTACAGAAGGATTGAAAGCGAAGGAAACATTGATCAAAAATGATATCAACACGATTGTTTCCGGATATACAATGGAACAGTTCCGGGAGGACGAGCAGAGCGTTAAAGATGCTATCCTTGAAGATCTGCAGGAGATGTTCGGTTCTGACTTTATCGTTGGGGTAAGTTTCTCCAGTGTAAATACGCAGTAAATTAGAATGCTAGGTGGTGAAAGAGAATGGGTGAAGTCTTATCTCAAAATGAGATAGATAGTCTTCTGCAGGCATTGAGCAGTGGTGAACTTGATGCTGAGGACATGAAAGTAAAAGACGAAAAACAAGTAAAAAATTATGATTTTACCCGTCCAGCAAAGTTCTCAAAAGAGCATTTGCGTACGTTGGAAATCATTTTTGAACATTATGGAAGACTTCTTTCGACGAACTTACCTGTTTATTTGAGAAAAACAGTACAGGTGGAAGTGATGAATTCAGAGGCGGTTACCTATTCTGAATTCACGAATGCACTGTCAAATCCGGTTTTACTCGGATTGGTGAATGTATCGCCTTTGAGTGGCAGTATTATTATAGAACTTGCAGACAATCTGGGGTATGCAATTGTTGACCGAATGCTCGGTGGATTGGGAACTCCGTTAGATAAGCCAAGAGATTTCTCCGAGATTGAACTTTTGATCCTGGAGAGAATCTATAATGTATGTGTAAGTCTTTTGCCGGAGCCTTGGTCGAGTGTCTGTGAGATTTCACCGCGGCTTGAACGGATTGAGACAAACTCACAGTTTGCGCAGATTATTTCGCCGACCGAGATGATCGCACTTGTGACATTACATATCAAGATTGGCGATGTGGAAGGTCTTATGAATATCTGTCTTCCGTATCTGACATTGGAAAGTGTCATGGACAAGCTGAATACGAAGTTCTGGTATTCCAATCTTCAGGAACATGACGATAAGCAGTATACAGATGCGATCGAAGCTTTGATCTCAAAAGCGAAGATTCCTGTAAAAGCGGTTTTGGGAAACAGTACTATTTCCGTGGACGATTTTGTAAATCTTCAGGTTGGAGATATTATCCGGCTGGATTCGGGTGTGAATCAGGATCTGAATATTTTTGTCGGTAATATAAAAAAATTTACTGCTCTGCCGGGAGCTGTCGGCGATAATTATGCAGTAAGAGTTACATCAGTGGTAAGAGAGGAGCAGTAGTAATGGATGGTGTTTTGTCACAGGAAGAAATCAGTGCTTTGCTGAATAACCCGGATGATGCAAATAAAAATGATTTGCTGACAGATGCTGAGAAAGACGCGATTGGCGAAATTGGTAACATCAGCATGGGAACAGCGGCAACAACATTGTTTTCCCTTGTAAATCGTAAAGTAGATATTTCAACGCCGGTTGTATCTTTTGCAACATGGAGTGACATCTGTGATGCATATGAAAAACCGTGTGTATTTATCCGAATTGCATATACAGTTGGTTTGGATGGAAGTAATATTCTTGTTTTAAAAGAACATGATGTAAAAGTCATTACAGACCTGATGATGGGTGGTGATGGTACTAATACAGATGGAGAACTTGGAGAGTTACATTTAAGTGCAATCAGCGAAGCGATGAATCAGATGATGGGTTCCGCAGCGACCTCTCTTTCCTCTATGCTGAATAAGACCATCGATATCAGTCCGCCAGTTGCAGATCTTGTGGATCTTCATGATAATATTGATGAGGGATCAATCGCAGATTTTTTATCCGGTTCGTTTGTTAAGATTTCATTTAAGATGGAGATTGGAGATCTGGTAGACAGTGAGATCATGCAGTTGTATCCGGTTTCTTTTGCGAAGGAGATGTGCGCAAGCATTACAAAGAATATGGAAGCGGATACCAATTCCACATCGAACGAGGCAGAAAAAGCAGTGAGTGCACAGCCAGCTGCACCACAGCCTCAGATGGAACAGCCGATGGGAGGTCAGCAGGTTATGGGACAGCCAATGATGGGGCAGCCGATGATGGGACAGCCGATGATGGGACAGCCAATGATGGCACCGAATATGAATCAAATGTATGCACAGCCGGTAAATGTACAGCCGGCACAGTTTCAGGCTTTTAATCCAAGTATTGCACAGGTTGCAGGAGCAGAGAACATCGGATTGATCATGGATGTTCCACTTGAAGTGACAGTAGAACTTGGAAGAACAACAAAGTCGATCCATGAGATTTTGGATTTCGCACCTGGTACGATCATCGAGTTGAATCGAATTGCCGGTGAACCAATAGATATTCTGGTAAACGGAAAATACGTTGCCAAGGGTGAAGTCGTAGTAATTGAAGAAAGTTTTGGTGTGAGAATCACTGAAATTGTGAAATAAGATAGGAAAGAAGAGGAGAAACAAATAATATGGCTAAAGTAATGATTTGCGATGACGCAGCATTTATGAGAATGATGATTAAGGATATCTTAACAAAGAATGGTTATGAGATTGCTGCAGAGGCAGAAAACGGACAGAAAGCAGTAGAAAAATATCCAGAAGCAAAACCAGATCTTGTATTAATGGATATCACAATGCCTGAGATGGATGGTATTGAAGCATTAAAGAAGATCAAAGCATTAGATCCAGGAGCTAAAATTATTATGTGTTCTGCAATGGGACAGCAGGCTATGGTTATCGAAGCAATCCAGGCAGGAGCAAAAGACTTTATCGTCAAACCATTCCAGGCAGAGCGTGTTCTTGAAGCAGTAAAAAAAGTTGTAGGTTAATATGATATTACTCAGTTCTGCATTAGGCAGTTTTATCCAGCTGTTGGGCGTATTGATCATTTTTCTCTTTGTGCTGGCGATCACCTATTTCACAACAAAGTGGATCGGTAATTATCAGAAAACAAATTTTGCAAACAAAGATCTGCAGATTGTGGAATCAATACGTGTTGGAAATAATAAGTTTATTGCAATTGTAAAAGCAGGTGAGGTTTACCTTGTTGTAGCTGTTGGAAAAGATGATGTGACACTGCTCACACAGCTTACAGAAGAACAATTAAGCGAAGTACCGGATCTCTCTGCGGCACAAAACAGATTTCCGATGGATGGGAAGGCTGCACAGGAGAATTTCCGTGAGGTATTGAACCGGGTGAAGGAACATTTTCCTAAGAAATAGGTTTTGATTATGACAAGAGTGAAAAAGACATATTGTATGGTGTCACTAATTGTGGCAATGGTGGTACTTGTTCTGACGCTTTCATGGTCAGCGGGTGGAACAACTGTGTATGCAGCTTCCATGGATCCGGACAGTATCACAACATTTGATGGTGACAATTCAGAGGGTGGTGTCACCAGAGCAGCAGAAGACAGTACAAATGGATTGACAATTTCATACAACAATGATGGCGGATCATTGTCGGCACCGGTGAAGATGCTTTTGGTATTGACAATTTTATCACTGGCACCATCGATACTGATCATGCTGACTTCTTATACAAGAATTATCATTGTATTACATTTTCTGCGTACCGCAATTGGAACGCAGACCGCACCACCTAATCAGGTATTGATCGCGTTGGCTTTATTTTTGACATTTTTCATTATGTGGCCGACATTCCAGCAGATCAATACAGAGGCGATCCAGCCTCTTGACAAGGGTGAGATTACGACGGAAGAGGCATTTACCATCGCACAGGGACCAATCAGGGAATTCATGTACGGTCAGACGCAGGAAAAAGATTTAAAGCTGTTTGTGGATATTTCAGATGAAACCTATGACAGTTATGATGATGTTCCGATGACGACTCTGATCCCGGCATTTATCTTAAGTGAATTGAGAGCTGCATTTATTATCGGTTTCGTGATTTATATTCCGTTTATCGTAATTGATATGGTCGTAGCATCCGTGCTGATGTCCATGGGTATGATGATGCTGCCTCCGACAACGATCTCCCTGCCATTTAAAATATTGCTTTTTATTCTGGCAGACGGATGGGATTTAGTGATCGGAAGCCTTGTAAAAACGTTTTATTAGTGGAATCTGAGGTGATGAGATATGATAACAGAGGGACAGGTTCTTGATATCGCAAAAGATGCAATTTATTATATTATTATCTGTAGTGCCCCGGTTTTGATAATTTCGCTGGTGGTTGGTTTGATTATCAGTATTTTTCAGACAGTCACTTCGATTCAGGAGCAGACACTTACATTTGTACCAAAGATTGTGGCAGTATTTATTGGATTGATGGTATGTGGTTCGTGGATTCTGAATCAGCTGTCGGAATTTGTGACGACCTTATGGTCGAACTTCAGTATTTATCTTGGATAGGTTTGACATATGGTGCAGTATTCATTTTCATTGGAAAATTTTGAAATTTTTATCTTAATACTTGTTCGCGTATCCTGCTTTGTATACATTGCACCTTTTTATGGGATGTCGAATGTGCCGAATCAGGTGAAGATAGGGCTTTCTGCGATGATCGCACTTCTGGTGTCTGGGTTTGCAGATGTTTCACAGGTTGAATATACCGGGCTTATAGGATATGCGGTCATTGTTTTGAAAGAGGGAATTACAGGGTTGCTGATCGGACTTGCTGCAAACGTTTGTAATTCCATTATTTTATTTGCGGGTAATATCATTGATATGGATATCGGTCTGTCAATGGCAACCGAATTTGATCCGATCAACAACACGCAGGTAACATTAACTGGAAATCTGTATAATTATTTTATACTGATGCTGCTTGTAGTAACCGACATGCATCATTATATATTACGGGCCTTTGTGGATGCATTTACAGTCATACCGGTCAATGGACAGGTGTTTGACTGGGAGCATCTGATGAGATCCATGACAACTTATATGGGAGACATGTTTGTGATAGCATTCCGTATCATTTTGCCGGTATTTGCATGCATCATGATCTTAAACTGTATCCTTGGTATCATGGCGAAGGTTTCACCGCAGATGAATATGTTTGCGGTAGGTATGCAGATGAAGATTATGGTTGGATTTGTTGTACTTTTTCTGACCGTATCATTGCTGCCAAGTGTGGCAAATTTCATTTTTACGGAAATGAAAAAATTGATGGTACTTTTTATAGAAGGAATGTATTGACTTGGAACAGCAGAAACAGTTACATTTGATCATGGAATGGGATCTTCAGTGGTTTGCAAAGGACGGACCCGGTGGTGAGAAAACCGAACCGGCGACAGCAAAGAAACTGAGGGAGGCAAGAGAGGACGGCAAAGTCGTAAAAAGTAAAGAACTTACGGCGGCATTTGACCTGATCGTTTTATTTCTTGTCCTGAAAATTTTTGTTTCATTTGTGGGTAACAGACTCATGAATAGTTTTGTTGATATCTATGGCAGGATACCGGATTTTGTAAGGGAGAATGCCGTTGATGTGACGGAAAAGTCAGTCGCAGCGCTTATGTCCGATGTACTGATGCAGATTCTGATCGTCTGTGTTCCCTTTTTTGCATTTGGATTTGTTGTGACGGCGCTGATCAGTGTGATCCAGGTTGGGTGGAAAGTGACAGGGAAACCGTTGCAGCCCAAATTCGATAAATTTAATCCAATCAATGGATTTAAAAGAATTTTTTCAAAAGATTCTATTTTTGAACTGGTCAAATCTATTCTTAAAATTTTTGTTATCGTCTATGTGGCATATACCTCGATCAGAGGTCATGCACAGGACATTTTTATCCTATATGAGATCCCACTGATGCAGGCGATCATGCTTTGCGGAACGGTGATCATCAATGCTGGTCTGAAAATCAGTCTCGTCTATTTAGTGATCGGTCTGGCAGATTTTATTTATCAGAAGTATCGTTTTAATGAAGATATGAAGATGACCAAACAGGAAGTGAAGGACGAGTTTAAAAATACAGAGGGTAATCCGGAAATCAAAGGCAGACAGAGACAGCGTATGCGTGAGGCTTCCAGAAGACGTATGATGCAGGATGTTCCAAAAGCGGACGTTGTCATCACGAACCCGACTCACTTTGCAGTTGCGATCAAGTATGATGCTGAGACATCAAAGGCACCGGTTGTTCTTGCAAAGGGAGAAGATTATCTGGCACAAAAAATCAAAGAGGCTGCCAGAGAACATCATATTGAGATTGTGGAAAACAAACCACTTGCGCGGATGCTGTATGCAAACGTGGATATCGGACAGGAAATTCCACCGGAACTGTATCAGGCAGTTGCCGAGATCCTCGCAATGGTTTACAATATGAGAGAAAAATAATTTGAGAGTGACTAAGGAGGAAAAGGCATGAAAAAAGCGGACATTGGCGTAGCGTTATATTTACTTGCGGCCGTTATTTTTTTCATTGTTCCAATCAGTTCCACCTTGTTGGATGTGATGATCGCGATCAATATTTCTATCGCGTTAATTATACTGTTTAATACATTATTCGTGAAGGAAGTACTGGATATGTCTTTCTTCCCGACTCTTTTACTGTTCACGACTATTTTTAGAATTTCACTGAACGTGTCGTCTACCAGACTGATCCTTTCAACAGGAGCACCTGGTAATGTTGTCACAACGTTTGGCCAGTTCGTAGGTGGCGGTGATCTTGTCATTGGTGCAATCATATTCATTGTACTCATTATTATCCAGTTTGTAGTTATTAATAAAGGTTCTGAGCGAGTTGCAGAGGTAACAGCACGTTTCACACTGGATGCAATGCCGGGTAAACAGATGGCGATCGACGCTGACTTAAACACCGGAGCGATCACAGAGAAGGAAGCAAGGGAGCGCAGAAATAAGATTCAGGAAGAATCCGCTTTCTTTGGTTCCATGGATGGTGCTACAAAGTATGTTAAGGGAGATGCAACGGCAGGTCTTATCATTACATTTATCAACCTGATCGGTGGTACGGTCATGGGCGTGATGAGTCAGGGATTAAGCTTTGCAGAAGCGATCCAGCAATATGGTATCCTCACCATCGGTGACGGACTTTGTTCCCAGATCCCATCGCTTCTGATTTCTCTGTCAACCGGTATTCTGGTAACGAAAGCTTCCAAGGAAGCAGATTTTGGAACCGTTCTGGTGAGCCAGCTTTTTGGCATTCCGAAGGTACTTTATCTGGTTGGTGCAACGCTTGCATTTTTGGGGATCACGACACCTTTGACATGGTATCTCTTTGTCGGGCTTGGTCTTGTGTTCATCATTTCCGGACGTATGATGGATAAACAGATCCGTGTGGAGAGCATTGAGGAGGAAGTGAGTGAGGCAGAGACGGAGGCAGAGGAGATACGCAAACCGGAAAATGTTGTTTCACTGCTTCAGGTAGATCCGATCGAACTGGAGTTTGGATATGGTATTATTCCACTGGCAGATGTCAATCAGGGTGGCGACCTTCTTGACCGTGTTGTCATGATCCGTAGACAGATTGCCTTGGAACTTGGTACGGTTGTGCCGATCATCCGTCTGCGTGATAATATCCAGCTGAATCCGAACCAGTATATTATTAAGATCAAGGGTATCCAGGTGACAGAGGGAGAGATCCTTTTTGACCATTATATGGCGATGAATCCAGGGTATGTAGAGGAAGAGATCACTGGTATTCCGACCTTTGAGCCATCCTTCCATCTGCCTGCGATCTGGATCACAGAGAGCCAGAGGGAGAGAGCGGAAAGCCTTGGATATACCGTTGTCGATCCGCCATCCATTATTGCTACACACCTGACAGAGGTGATCCGGAACCATATTGCGGAGCTTTTGACAAGGCAGGATGTACAGAATCTGGTCAACAATTTGAAAGAGAGCAATCCGGTTCTTGTGGACGAACTCATACCAAAATTGCTTGGTCTTGGTGAAGTACAGAAAGTATTACAGAATTTATTGAGCGAGGGAATTTCCATCCGAGATCTTTTGACTATTTTTGAAACACTTGCAGATCATGCCGCTGTGACAAGAGACACGGATGTCCTGACAGAATATGTCCGCCAGAGTCTGAAGAGGGCAATCTCAAATAAATTCTTCCCGGCAAACGAGACAACCAGTGTAATCACTTTAGATCCGAAGATCGAGCAGGAGATTATGTCGTCAGTCAAACAGACAGAGCAGGGAGCGTATTTAACCTTAGACCCTGAACGCACCAAGGCCATTATGGCATCTTTGGAGCAGGAGGCTGCAAAGCTTGAAAATATGGGAAAAACTCCGATCGTTATCACTTCACCGATTGTCCGTATGTATTTTAAGAAACTGACAGAAGATTATTTCAAAGATCTGATCGTTGTTTCATACAATGAAGTGGAATCGAATATTGAATTACAATCAGTAGGGATGGTGACAGCATAAATGACAATAAAAAAATTCCAGGGAAAAACACAGGAAGAGGCAACAGAGAAGGCAAGACAGGAGCTTGGAGCCGGAGCTGTTGTGATGAATGTAAAAGAAATCAAACCAAAGGGGCTTTTTAATTTTTTTAAGGGCTCTACCTTTGAAGTCACTGCAGCGATCGAGGAGAAGGAGCAGTTTTTAAATGCTGTCCAGATGGCAGCAATGCAGCAGAAAAAGATTGAAAATATTAATCTTGCCGCAGATGAGAAGATCAGTATTCCGCTTCCGGCAGAAAAAACTGTTGAGCCAGCGCCTTCCTATCAGCGTCCGGTAACACCAGAAAAAGAAGTTGTGGTGAATAAGAGCGAAAGTGATATTGAAAAGAAATTGGAAAACCTTTCCAATATTTTGGAAAAAAAGCTCAGTGAAGATGGAGCAAGGGAGGCAGAAATGCCGGTGACTCCTAAGGCATCTCCAAAAAATCTTGAAAATTTCAAGTTTATGAAGATGCTCTACCGTACCATGCTGAACAATGATGTAAATGAAAAGTATGTCAATCAGATTCTCGATGAAGCTGAGAAGGTTACAAACAGCGGAAGCAATGTTGATATTATTCTTTCCAATGTTTACCAGAAGATGATCTTAAAACTTGGAGAGCCAAATTGCATTGACTTGTCAGGAAAGAAGCCGCATGTTATATTTTTTGTAGGACCTACAGGAGTAGGCAAAACAACCACGATCGCCAAGATCGCAGCAAAGTACAAGGTGGAGCATGACAAAAAGGTTGCTATGCTGACAGCAGATACTTACCGGATCGCAGCGGCAGAACAGTTAAAGATTTACGCCAATATTTTAGATGCACCGGTGAAGATCATTTACTCTGCGGAAGAACTCAATCAGTCTTTGGAGACACTGGCTGAATACGACCTTGTATTTGTGGATACTGCAGGTTTTTCCCATAAGAATGAGGAACAGCGTGAAGATATTAAGAAACTGGTCAATGGTCTTGACCTAAAATATGAAAAGGAAGTTTACCTTGTTTTAAGTGCTACAACGAAGTATAAGGATCTTATGGAGATTGTTGACATTTATAGGGAAATTGCAGAATATAAGATTATTTTTACAAAATTAGATGAAACCACTTCATTTGGCAATATATTAAATATCCGCTTATATTCAGGGGCAGATCTGTCTTATATGACAAATGGACAGAGCGTTCCGGATGATCTGGAAGTATTTAATACCCAGATGGTGGTAAAACAACTGCTTGGAGGAAAGTAACAGATGGATCAGGCAGAAGAACTGCGCAATGTGATCAAAAAACAGAATCAGAGAACAAAGAAGCCCGCCAGGATCATCACTGTCACAAGTGGAAAGGGCGGTGTGGGAAAATCCAACATTGCCGTAAATCTTGCAGTCCAGTTTCAGCGGATGGGGTTGAAAACGATCATTTTTGATGCAGATATCGGACTTGCAAACGTGGAAGTGATGTTTGGAACAATTCCCCAGTATAGCCTGAACGATCTGATCTATCATGACAAAGAAATCGAGGACATCATTACGGATGGACCGGAGGGGGTTGGCTTTATTTCCGGCGGCTCCGGTATTATGGGACTGAGTAATCTGACACTGGATCAGATCAGTTATCTGGTAAAGTCAGTGGAAAAGCTTTCTGTGATCGCAGATATTGTGATCGTTGATACAGGCGCAGGAATTTCAGACAGTGTCATGGAGTTTGTGGCGTCAAGTCCTGAGATTTTACTGGTGACTACACCGGAACCAAGCTCACTTACGGATGCATATTCGCTATTGAAGATGCTTTACCGCAATCCGAAATACGATAAGAATGAATCGGTGATCCATGTACTGACGAACCGTGTTGCTTCCTTTGGTGAGGGAAAGATGGTTTTTGACAAACTGGAATCGGTTGTAAAACAGTTTCTGGATGGCTCTGTCCATTATATTGGGATCATCCCACAGGATGCGATGTTAGAGAAAGCGGTGCGGATACAAAAACCGGTTTCCATCGTGTCGCCGAATGCAAGGTCTTCAAAACGGTTTGAGGAACTGGCACAGTATTTAGTGTCTGGCGGAAAGCAGGATTCTTCGGAACAAAATGCTTTCAGACAATTTCTGACAAAATTATTTAACCTTTCATAAGGAGAGGAGCTATATGGCATTTACAGATTTGATAAAGCCTGGTGACAAGATCGATATCAGGTTATTACAACAGGTTGAAAATGAGGAGCGGACTGGCGATACGGTTAAAGTTTACAAGAGCCAGGTTCTTGATATAAATAAGCGTGGCAATCTTGAGATTTCAATGCCTACAGAGGGAACAAAACTGATTCTTCTTCCTCTGGATGTACGTTTGGAATTTGTTTTTTATTCCGGAGGATTCTTATATAAAAGTATCGGACAGATCGTAGAGCGCTTCAAGCGGGATAATATTTATACACTGGAAGTAGAACTTAAAACACGTCTGGAAAAGTTCCAGCGCAGGGAATTTTACCGATATGAGTGTTCCATTGATTTTAAGTTTTTCGAACTGACGGAAGAGCAGGCAGATCTTGCAACAGTGGAAGAGATTTTTGCCCAATTGCGCGATGAACATTTTAATGACAAGATACGGACAGGTACGATCGTTGACATCAGCGGTGGAGGCATCCGCTTTAATTCAGATACGGAGTTAAAGAGTGGAGATCATATCCTTGCGGTAGCACATCTCGCAAATGAAAGAATGAATCAGGAATTCCATATTGTTGGTTCTGTTATTTCCTGCGAGAAGAAGGAACAGGTAACGGAAAAGAAATATGTTTCCCGTGTCAAGTTTATGATCAAAGACGACAGAGTACGAGAGGATATTATCCGATATATTTTTGAAGAGGAACGATTAACACGTCAAAAGGATAAAAGGTAATGATTATGAAAAAAAATATTCTTGTTGTTGATGATTCTGCACTCATGAGAAGGGTTATATGTGATATAATCAATTCCGATGATACATTTCAGGTAACAGATGTGTGCCGCGATGGGCTGGAAGCATACGAAAAGCTGAAGGTCAACCGTTATGATGGCGTGATCCTTGATGTCAATATGCCAAGGATGGGCGGTCTGGAACTTTTAGAGCGCCTGCAGAAAGAACGCATTAAGACAAATGTGATCATGGTCAGTACCATGACAACACGGGATGCGGATGTGACGATCCTTGCGATGGAGCGTGGAGCAGTTGATTTTGTGACAAAACCAACAAATATCATTGAGGCAAAAGGGGATGCGTTCCGGAAAGAAATCTTAGGTATTTTAAATGCCGTTTTAAAGACAGAACGGATCAGCCTTACAGAACGCAGACCTGCAGTGGCAGCTGTCAGTGCTGTGCAGAAACGCAATGCATCGGCAGAAACAAGGTTTAAGAATAAAATTGTTGCACTTGCATGTTCTACCGGTGGACCAAAAGCTTTGCAGAGTGTCATTCCTTATCTGCCGGCCAATCTGGATGCCCCAATGGTTCTTGTGCAGCATATGCCTGCCGGATTTACGAATTCCATGGCAAACCGTCTGGATGAGATCAGTAAGATCAATGTAAAGGAAGCCGAGAATGGAGAAATCCTGAAAAAAGGAACTGTTTACATTGCGCCGGGCGGAAAACACATGGAAGTAAAGAAGTGTCCGGATGGCTCACATAAGATCGTATATAACGATATGCCACCGATCGGCGGATTGAAACCATGCGCAAATATCACATATGATTCTTTGAGGACATGTGGATATGATCAGGTAGTGTGCGTTGTGCTTACAGGAATGGGTGCTGATGGAACCAATGGAATCCTGGAATTATCAAAAGTAAAACCAATTTATACGATTGCACAGGATGCGAAGACATGTGTTGTCTATGGCATGCCGAAAGCAATTGCGGAGACGGGACTTGTAAATGAAGTCGTTCCGCTGACAGAAGTAGCAAATTCAATCACAAAGAATGTGGGGGTAAATTAACATGGATGTAAGCCAGTATCTGGAAATATTTATTGATGAATCAGAAGAACATCTGCAGACATTAAGCGATTGTATCATGGTCCTTGAAAAAGAACCGGACAATAAAGATACGATCAATGAAGTGTTCCGTGCGGCACACTCTTTAAAGGGTATGGCAGGTACCATGGGCTTTAAGAGAATGCAGCATCTGACACATGATATGGAAAATGTGTTTCAGGAAGTGCGGAGCGATCACATAAAAGTCACAAGTGGGATGATCGATCTCTTGTTCAAATGTCTGGATGCACTTGAAGGTTATGTTGACAATATTAAGAGTACCTCCGATGAGGGAACAGAAGATAACGAAGTTATCATCAAAGAATTAAATGATTTTATTGCAAAAACAGAGGGTGCGGAAGAAACAGGGAATACTGAGACTTCTGAAGCAAAAGAAGCAGCACCTGAATCCACTCAGGAAGAAAAAGCAGGACAGGAAAAAATCGAACTGACAAATGACGAGAAGAAGGCAATCCGTGAAGCGGAGTCAAATGGACAGCATATTTACGTCATGACAGTTCATATCCAGAAAGACTGTCTTTTGAAGGCAGCCCGTGCATTCCTTGTATTTAAGGCTGTGGAAGATTTTGGACAGATTCTGGTATACCGTCCAAGCTCACAGGATATCGAAGACGAGAAGTTTGAGTTTGAGTTCAGCTTTTTCCTTGCCTCGGAAGAATCTGAGGACAAGATCGTAGCAGTAGCAAAGGCTGTTTCTGAGATTGAAAAAGTAGATGCGGAAGAGATCCATCTTGATGAATATGTAAAAGAGGCAGAAGCACAGGAAGAACAGCAGGCAAAAGAAGCGACAGCGGAACAGAAGGAAGCACCTGCAGAAGCTCCAAAGGCGGCTGAGAAGAAGGCACCGGCTGCAAATGCCAAGAAACAGACCAATGCAAAACCGGTAACCGGAAGAACTGTCCGTGTAGATATTGAAAAACTGGATGCTTTGATGAATCAGGTGTCAGAGCTTATTATTGCAAAGAACAGTCTGGTCTCCATCAGCTCTAACGAGAGTGGTGAGTATCAGAATCAGTCGTTCCATGAACAGATTGAATACTTAGAGCGTATCACAACGAATCTTCATGAGTCTGTTATGAAAGTCCGGATGGTACCTATCGAGAGCGTTGTAAATAAGTTCCCTCGTATGATCCGTGATCTTTCCCGTAAGTTAGGAAAGAAAATGGAGCTGTATATGACTGGTGAAGATACAGAGTTAGACAGAACTGTAGTCGATCAGATCGGTGATCCGTTACAGCACTTACTCCGTAACTCAGCAGATCATGGTCTGGAAGACAATGCAACCCGTGTAGAGAGAGGAAAACCGGAAGTTGGTTCTATCTTCCTAAAAGCTTTTCAGGAAGGCAATAACGTTATCATTGAAGTGGGAGATGATGGTAATGGTATTGATGTTGCAGCGGTAAGGGACAAAGCTGTTGAACGCGGTGTCATTACAGCAGAACAGGCGGAGAATATGAGCCAGAAAGAGATCATCAATATCTTATTCCTTCCAAGTTTCTCTATGGCAAAGAAGATTACTGACATCTCCGGACGTGGTGTTGGTCTTGATGTTGTAAAATCTAACATCGAAGCACTTGGTGGTGACGTTGAAGTCCGCACACAGCTTGGAGAAGGAACAACTTTCATTGTCCGTCTGCCGCTGACACTTGCAATCATCCAGGCATTAATGGTTGAGATCCGTGATGAAAAATATGCGATCGCACTTGGATCCATTTCAAATATTGAAAGTATCCCGGTAAATGAGATCAAATATGTTCAGGCTCAGGAGGTGATCCATCTCCGTGGTGCCGTTATCCCACTGATCCGTCTTGATCAGGTACTGGATATGGAAGAAAAACAGGAAGAACCGGAGAATCTTACGGTTGTTATCGTTAAGAAAGGCGACAGCCTCGCAGGTCTTGTTGTAGATAATCTGATCGGACAGCAGGAGATCGTTATCAAATCTCTTGGAAAGTATATCAACAACAATAAGATTATCAGTGGCGCAACCATTCTTGGCGATGGTGAAGTTGCATTAATCCTTGACGTTAATACATTGATGTAATGGAGGAGACGAATATGGAGAAAAATATAGATATCGCTGAAAATGATGCAAAACAGTATATTGTTGTAAAAATCGGCAGCGAACAGTACGGAATTGATATCAGCTATATTGACAATATTGTGCGTATGCAGAAAATCACACGTGTTCCAAAGATTCAGACATACTTTAAAGGGGTCATCAATCTTCGTGGGGAGATCGTGCCTGTTATGAGTGTGCGTAAAAAAATGAATCTGGATGATGATGTCATCACAAATGCCAGCAGGATCATTATTTTAAAGCTTGAGGAAAAAGGAACGATCGGAATCATTGTAGATGAAGTAAAAGAGGTTGTTACTTTATGCACCGATGAGATTGATAAGACAAGCGGAAGCAAGGACGGAAAAGCCATGTTTATCAATGGTGTTGGCAAACATGGGGACGAACTGATATCTTTATTTGAGATCAGTTCGATTGTAGAAGAAAAAGAAAATGCGTAATTCCATAAAGTGAGACCTTTCTTACAAGGTCTCACTGTGTTTATTATGCAGAAACAGATGGAGAAAATAAATGACAAAGTATACGTTGGATGAAGTTAATGATATGTACGTGGACGTGCTCAAGGAGATCGGAAATGTCGGCTCCGGTAACGCAGCGACCGCAATCGCAAATATGGTCGGCACCCGCATTGACATGAAAGTCCCAAATGTAAAATTGATGGACGTAGGAAAATTAGGAAGTGCGATCGGACCGGAAGAAGAGACGGTGATCGGTATTTTTCTTGAGGTATCGCATGATATTGATGGAAGCATGATGTTCCTGCTGGATTTAGAATCCGGACATTATCTTGCGGATAAGCTTTTAATGAAGGAAAATGTGGTTCATGAGCAGATGGAAGTTTTTGATGAAATGGAACTTTCAGCATTGAAAGAGGTGGGGAATATTATTACAGCGTCCTACCTTTCAGCACTGGCTTCCATGACAAATTTAACGATTTTACCATCTGTTCCGTATATCTGTGTCGATATGGCGGCTGCTATTCTAAGTGTTCCGGCCATTGAGTTTGGTCTGGTTGGTGACCGGGCATTATTGATCGAGACAGAGATCTGTGCAGATGTAGCGATCAGAGGCTATTTTATTCTGATGCCGGAACAGGAATCTTATTACAAAATATTATCAGCACTTGGGTTGTCACTGTAAGGAGTTTGTATGGGGAATATCATTAAGGTTGGAATGGCGGATTTGAATGTATGCAAGGCTCCTGACGGACTCACAACACTTGGACTTGGTTCCTGTATCGGACTGACGCTCTATGATCCGGTTACAAAGATTGGCGGCATGGTTCATTATATGCTTCCGGACAGCACAAAAGTGAGCAACAATTCAAATAAGGCAAAATTCGCAGATACAGGAATTGAAGAATTATTAAAAAAAGTCATTGCTGCAGGGGCAAGTAAGACAAGGCTTGTTGCCAAGATTGCTGGCGGTGCGAAGATGTTTGAGGTCAGTGGTTTATCAGATGTCGGAAATATCGGTGCGAGAAATGCAGAAGCAGCAAAGAAGATTTTAAAAGAAAAAGGAATCCGGCTGGTTGCCGAAGACACCGGATTAAACTATGGACGCACGGTCGAGTTACATTGTGACACCGGAGAATTTCTGATAAAATCAGTAGGAAAGCCAATTAAAACTATTTAAAAAATCGTGAAAAACGTTTTTAGTGGAGAGATTATGAAAACAAAAGGCATACCGGCAGTCGTGATGCTGCTTGCAGGGTTTGTCACATGCATCATTGGAATTGTACAGCATATGGAAACGGATGTTTTTATCAAGACATTGCTTGCGGTTTTAATTATTTTTTATTTATTAGGATGCATTGTGAAACTGGTTCTTGATAAAAACTTTAAAGAAATGGATGAACCTGAAGAAAACCAGGAAGAGTCCGGAGAAGAACAGACACAGGAACAGTCAGACTCGGACGGGGAGAAGAAGAGTGAATAACTTGAACCTGGGGGCTTCATATGAAAACGGTAGATAGAGAGAAACTCTGGGAAGAATATCAGAAAAAAAAGACACCGGAGTTGAGAGAAAAACTAATAATAGAATATTCGCCGCTTGTCAAGCTTGTTGCCGGAAGATTGAGCATGTATCTCGGATATAATGTGGAATATGATGATCTTGTAAGTTATGGTATCTTTGGTTTGATCGATGCGATCGATAAATTTGATCTCGGAAAAGAGGTTAAGTTTGAGACATATGCGAGTCTGCGGATTCGTGGAACGATATTAGATCAGATCCGTAAAATGGACTGGATTCCAAGAACTGTCAGACAGAAACAGAAAAAGATTGATGAGGCGATCAAACAGGTTGAAATGCGTACCGGAAAAAATGCTTCTGACGAGGAGATCGCACAGGAATTAGGACTTTCAGAAGACGAACTTACCACATGGCAGTCACAGCTTAAAGTCACGAATATCGTCTCCTTAAACGAGTATCTGGAGCAGGGTGCGGAACCGGTCATGGATGCACGGAGAAATTCCCATTTTATCCAGCCGGAAGATAAGGTTGAGGAAGAAGAACTGAAACAGAAACTGGAAGAATCCCTTGAAGTCCTGACAGAGAAGGAACGTAAGGTAATTCTTTTATATTATTATGAAGATCTGACATTAAAGGAGATCAGCAGCATTCTTGAAGTATCGGAATCGAGAATTTCCCAGCTTCATACGAAGGCTCTTTTGAAAATGCGCAAAAAGCTTGGAAATTATCTTGGAATTCTCATAGACAGAGAGTAGAGGTGATCATTATGTCCATCAGACCAGTTGATTTTAACGGAATGATACAACGCACGCAGGACGTGAGTACTTTAAAACAGAATGAAGACAACAGACCTGTGGTGGAACAGCAGACGATTTTTTCACAGGAAATGAAAAAAGTGGAGCAGAATCTCCATCAGGTGGTTCATGCCCGGGAAAAAGAGAATGCCGGTTATCGTTATGATGCCAAAGAAAAGGGAAATGGGCATTATGAAAAGGAAGAACGGAAGAAAAAAGACAAGAAGCAGCAAAAGGCTGACAATGTTTATTTGAAGGGACAGACTTCCGGATTTGATATCAAGGTATAAGGAGCAGAAACATGACGATGATTGAAATTATCTTACTTCTGGTTGGATGTGTTTTTATGATTGGAAGTTTTTTCATCAGCGAAAAATTATCTTCTTCAGAGTTGAATAAGATCGCAGAATTAAGTGAAGATGAATTAAAAAAGATTATTGAACGTGAAGTGAATAATGCCGGTACACAGATGGATGAAGTGATCGAACAGAAAATCGAAGAAGCGGGTGAACAGGCAGAGCGTGCCATGGAGAAAGAGTCTAATGAACAGATCATGCAGATTCATGAGTACTCTGAAACGGTTATGGAATCCATGAAGAAAACACATGATGAGATCATGTTTCTTTACAGTATGTTAAATGACAAACATACCGAGATGACATCTATGACAGGAGATTTACAGCGTCTGGCTGCAGATATCCGAAATTTACAGGAAAATCTGTCCGCGAAAGCAGGCACTTCAATCAGGAAACCAGTTGCAGAATCCCATGTTGTGCAACAACCTGTAATGAAGCAGAATGCAGTTGTACAACCGATGACAGAGACGATAGATGTGCAGCCGGAACCTGAAGTTCAGGTGAATCGTTTCCAAGAAATTCAGGAACTTGAACAGAAAACGGAAAAACCGGAAACAGCGGATGCACAGGGCATGTCAAATGATATGATTTTAAAACTTTATGAGCAGGGACTGAGCAAAGTCGAGATTGCAAAACAATTGGGACGTGGCCTTGGCGAAGTGAATTTAGTGATCGAATTGTATAAAGGGGACGAAAATCTGTGAAATTAAAATATTATTTAAGAGGTCTTGGCATTGGAATTATTGTCACAACGATTCTTCTGATGATTGCATTTGCACTGCATAAACCTACAATGTCAGATGCGGATATCATTGCAAGAGCAAAACAGCTTGGAATGGTTATGCCGGAGGATGAAGAACCGTTGCAGGACACTGAGACAACAGAGAGCACGGAAGTGACAGCAGTTCCTGAAACGGAAGCTGCACAAATTGAGGAACAGACGACAGAGGCTGCTGCAAATACAGAAGAACCGGTGACTGCAGATGAAACAGAGAATCCGGAATCAGAGATGACAGATACAGAAGTGGCAACAGAAGTATCATCAGAGGCAAATGAGGAAAACAACACAGCCGTGAATGCAGCGCCGTATACATTGGTTGTAAACAGAGGAGATGTGTGCAGAATTGTCTGTGAAAATCTTCAGGCAAACGGAGTTGTGGACGATGCGGAGGCATTCCGCAAGTTCCTTGGACAGAAGGGCTTTGCATCTTCCATCAGTGTGGGAAGTTACTCCATTCCTTATGGATTAGATTATGAGGAAATCTATCAGATTTTAAAACTTGGTCCTCAATAGAAAAAAATGCTTGCATACAGGAAAAGCCTGTGCTATAATCTACAAGGCTCAACTTGGAAGAAAAGAATCTTCCGGGAAAAATCACATGTGCTGACTTACAGACCGGTGCCAGATTTGGTTGTCTGCAAGAATGATACACATGGAAGAAAACAAAACCATGGAGGTAAAAAAATGAGTGTTATTTCAATGAAACAGTTATTAGAAGCAGGTGTTCATTTCGGACATCAGACAAGAAGATGGAATCCTAAAATGGCTCCATACATCTACACAGAGAGAAATGGTATCTATATCATCGACTTACAGAAATCTGTAGGTAAAGTAGATGAAGCTTACAAAGCTATGTCTGATATCGCTGCTGAAGGTGGTACAATCCTTTTCGTAGGAACAAAGAAACAGGCTCAGGATGCTATCAAATCTGAAGCAGAGCGTTGTGGAATGTTCTATGTAAACGAGAGATGGTTAGGTGGTATGTTAACAAACTTCAAGACTATCCAGAGCCGTATCGCAAGATTAAAAGAGATTGAGACAATGGCAGCTGATGGTACTTTCGAAGTATTACCTAAGAAAGAAGTTATCGCTCTTAAGAAAGAATGGGAGAAATTAGAGAAAAACCTTGGTGGTATCAAGGAAATGAAGAAAATCCCAGATGCTATCTTTATCGTAGATCCTAAGAAAGAAAGAATCTGTGTTCAGGAAGCTCATACATTAGGAATTACACTGATCGGTATTGCTGATACAAACTGCGATCCAGAAGAATTAGATTATGTAATTCCTGGTAACGATGATGCTATCAGAGCCGTAAAATTAATCGTTTCTAAAATGGCAGACGCTGTTATTGAAGCAAATCAGGGTGCAGAAGCTTTAGAAGAAGTAGCTGAAGAAGTTGCTGTTGAGGAAGAAGCAGAAGCATAAGAAGGACCTACAATATGCTGTCTGGTTAACCAGACAGCATATTTTTTAAAAACATTTATTCATATTGGAGGATACGAAAATGGCTATTACAGCGGCTATGGTAAAAGAACTGCGTGAATTAACAGGCGCAGGAATGATGGATTGTAAAAAAGCTTTAGGCGAGACAGACGGAAATATGGACGAGGCTGTTGAGTACTTAAGAAAAAATGGACAGGCAAAAGCTGAGAAGAAAGCAAGCAGAATTGCTGCAGAAGGTCTTTGTACAGTAGTTGTAAAAGATGACAAGACAGCAGCTGTTGTCGAAGTTAACTCTGAGACAGACTTTGTTGCTAAAAACGAGACATTCCAGCAGTTCGTAAAAGCTGTTGCAGAGCAGGCTGTTGAGTCTGATGCAGCTGATATGGATGCATTCATGGAAGAAAAATGGAATGAGGATCCATCTAAGACTGTAAAAGATGCTTTAGTAGAGAAAGTTGCAGTGATCGGTGAGAACCTTAAAATCCGTAGATTTGAGAAAGTTGTTGCTACAAACGGATGTGTTGTATCTTACGTACACGGTGGCGGTAGAATCGGTGTTATCGTTGAGGCTGAAACAGCAGTTGTAAACGATGCTGTAAAAGAAGCTTTAACAAACCTTGCAATGCAGATTGCAGCTTTAAATCCAAAATATGTTTCCAGAGATGAGATCAGCGAAGAATATATCGCACATGAGAAAGAGATTCTCTTAGCTCAGATCATGAACGATCCAAAAGAGTCCCAGAAACCGGAGAAAGTGATCAATGGTATGATCGAAGGACGTGTAAGCAAAGAATTAAAAGAAATCTGCTTAGTAGATCAGGTTTATGTAAAAGCTGAAGATGGAAAACAGACAGTAGCTAAATACTTAGAAGAAGTTTCCAAAGCAGTTGGTACACCTGTAAGCGTTAAGAGATTTGTTCGTTTCGAGACTGGTGAAGGAATCGAAAAGAAACAGGAAGACTTTGCAGCTGAAGTTGCAGCACAGATGAACGCATAATAAAATCTGATTTTGAAATGCCCTGAGGACGATTATGTTTTCAGGGCATTTTTTGTCGGTAATTTATAAAAATGGCTGTAAAATATTGTTGAAAAAACCTTGCTAAATATTGGAAAGTATCTTATCATGGTATTAATAGAAAAGTTAACATAAGTATTACAAACGTAGGACTGTTGTTACACAGACCAGAAAATAAGAAGGAGTGTTATAGTCATGGAAGCAAAAGAAAAAGTATCATTTATCCACTCCATCACAGCAAAGATCATGTTAATGGTGGTTGTGATGGTGGCTTTATCGCTTATGGCGTGTATTTCTATCGCAAATGTAAGGGCTTCGGCGACAGTCAACAATGTCAACGAGAATTTTATTTTGAGCCTTACGGAATCAGCGGCAAAAACATTGGACAAGATTCCGGCAGAGGTAGATTTTTCCACCCAGTGTGCAGCTGTCATGCAGGATATGCGCATGGAGGGTGTGTCGTCTGCCTATGGATATCTTGTAGATTCTGACGGCACGATGCTTTATCATCCGACTGCAGATAAAATTGGAAAATCTGTGGAAAATGAGGTTGTAAAGGGCGTTGTGAGCCAGCTGCAATCAGGCAATATCCCACAGGATGCGGTTGTAACCTATAATTTTAACGGAACAGTCAAATATGCTGCATATGCACTGACATCTGACCACAAGATTGTTGTGATGTCTGCAGATAAAGGTGAGATCATGGAACCAATCACCAATATGGTAAGGTTAATGCAGATTACTATGGGTGTCTGTCTGATCATCTGCTGTCTGGCTGCATTGGTTTTGACAAACATGATCACAAAACCAATTCACCAGCTGACTTATATTATTACGAGAACAGCTAATTTTGACTTTACCCATAATGCTAACAGCAGAAGATTATACAGCAGAAAAGATGAGATTGGGATTATGGCAGCTGAAATGCATATTATGCGCAAAAATCTGCGTGATATGGTTGCCAGTATCCAGGATGCAGGACAGAAGATCAATGAGAATGTGTCTGAGTTAAATGAGGTTACGGATACGGTGAACCAGATGTGTTCCGATAACTCGGCAACCAGCCAGCAGCTTGCTGCCGGTATGCAGGAGACAGCAGCGACAACTGTCACGATCAATGAGAATGTGTCCCAGATCAAGGGAGAAGCTGAAACTATCAATACCATGGCAGAGGAAGGTGCAAAGAATTCAGAAACTGTTATGGATCGTGCTTTACAGCTTCGTACCAAGACTGTCACCGCAAGCAATAAGACAATGGAGATTTATAATTCTGTCAAGGAGAAAGCTGAAAAAGCAATTGAAGGCTCCAAAGCAGTTGAGAAGATCAATGAACTGACAGGAACTATCATGGAGATTTCTTCCCAGACAGGTCTTCTGGCTTTGAACGCATCCATCGAGGCGGCAAGAGCAGGAGAAGCAGGAAAAGGATTTGCTGTAGTTGCAACTGAAATTGGAAGCCTTGCAGACCAGACTTCCCAGGCAATTGCCAATATCAGTGCGATTGTAAAAGAAGTAAACGAGGCAGTCGGCAATATGTCGGAATGTCTGGAAGAGACAACAGAGTTCCTTGAGAAGAGCGTATCTGCTGATTACAAGGAATTTGAACAGGTAAGCGAACAGTACAAGGATGATGCGAATGTATTTAAGAGCAGCATGGAGGGAATCAAGACATCCATGGCGCAACTTGCAGGTGCGATCGAGCAGATCGCAAGTGCTTTGAGCGGCATCAACGATACGGTGGGTGAATCCTCTGTGGGCGTTACGGATATTGCAGAAAAAACTTCCGGCATGGTAGAGAAGACATCATCCGCAACAGATAAAGTAAAAGAATGTTATCAGTGTGTAGATGAGCTGAGAGATATTGTTACTAAATTTACATTAGAGTAACAGATTTGTAATTGGATGCGGAGGGGCAGAGCTGTTTTGACGGCTTGCCCCTTTTAAAATAGGAAAATTCTGACAATAATTGCAATAATTTGAAAAAATCATACGATTATATGCTGTTTTCTGCTTTGAAAAATCAAAAAATGTGTTACAATAGATAGGAGACAAATGATAAGCTTGGGGGGTATTCCATGCAGGATAAAGATACAGAGGCAATAAATAATCAAAGAAAACGAAGAAAAAGAATCGGACGGATTCGGAATGGTATTATAATGACGATTGCCGGATGGATCATCCTGTCGATGATACTGATCATTGTTTTATTTGTGCAGGTAATAAAGATTCAGCATAAACTGGATAATATTGTGACAGTCAGTTCGAAGGAACAGGTTCAGCAGGAAAATGCGCAGAAACCGGAAAGTGCCGGGGAGTCTGTTTATACCGATGTCACTGAAGCAACAGAGACACCAAAAACCTATGAGTCTGTGACACCGCCGGCTACCGGCATTTCAGAGGAAGAGAATCTTGCCGGGGATGGCGATATACATAAGGTTTACCTGACTTTCGAAGACGGGCCTTCTGATCATACCGGAGAGATTCTGGACATATTGGCTCAATATGATGTGAAGGCAACTTTTTTTGTGGTCGGGAAAGAGGATGAAGAATCCCAGGCACTGTATCAGAGAATCGCAGATGAGGGACATACGCTCGGCATGCATTCTTATTCCAACAAATACAGCCAGATCTATCAGTCAGATGAGGCATTTGAAGAAGATTTTGAACGCTTACGTGATGAATTGTATCAGGTCACAGGAGTGAACAGTATTTACTATCGTTTCCCGGGTGGAAGCAGTAACCAGATCAGTAACGTACCAATGAGTGATTTTATCCATTACCTGAATGAACAGGGAGTTATTTATTATGACTGGAACGTTTCTGCGGGAGATGCAGCATCGAATGCATATTCATCCGAGGAAATAGTTGCGAATGTGATGGATGATGTAGTAAAATATAAAACGTCAGTTGTTTTGTTACATGACGCATCGGATAAGTCAGCAACGGTAGAGGCTTTAGCACCATTGATCGAGGCATTGAATGAAATGGGCGCTGAGATCCTGCCGATTGATGAAGATACATCAGTTATTCAATATGTGAAGGCAGACAGTATTGACTAACTAAATATAAATGGAGGAAGATTATGGGATTTTTTAAAGATTTTAAAGATGATTTTTCACAGGCAGTGAATGAACTGATGCCGGGTGAGGACAATTTAGAAGATGGCGCAGCAAATGAAGATTTAGTTGTGAACACTTTGGAAAATGAAGTTGATGTTGAATCTGAACTTTCCAAATTAGACGGTCTTTTAGAGCAGGTGACTTCACAGACTGCAAAACAGCAGACTTCAGTGCAGAATCAGCCAGTTCCGTCCGCACCGCAGCCAAAGCCAGCAGGTGAAACAAAAATCGAACAGCCGGTGATCCCGGAAAATCATGTGAAAAACACTCAGGAGGAAAGAAAAATGGCAGACAATATAACACCAGTTGTCAATGAAACAAAACCAGTATCAGATGAGGTATCTGTAATTACAGAGGGAACGATCATCAAAGGAGATATCGTATCCAACGGATCTTTAGACATCAGAGGAAACGTTCAGGGAGACATTGGATGTAACGGAAAACTTGTTGTAACAGGTACAGTAACAGGTAACAGCAATTCTTCTGAATTTTTTGCTGATGCAGCTAAGATTGAGGGAGAAGTCGTAAGCACAGGTACTGTTAAGATCGGACTTGGCTCTGTGATCATTGGTAATGTAACATCTTCGTCTGCAGTTATCGCAGGGGCAATCAAAGGAGATATTGATGTCCAGGGTCCTGTTGTTGTCGATACATCCGCTGTTGTTATGGGTAACATCAAATCCCGTTCCGTACAGATCAACAATGGTGCAGTCATCGAAGGTTTCTGCTCCCAGTGCTACTCAGATGTTGATGTTGAGAGTCTTTTTGCTTCCAAGAATAATGAATAATCCAGAAAGGAAACGGATTCATAAATGAAACGAGTTTTTTTGAAATTAAGCGGAGAAGCATTAGCCGGTGAAAAACACACTGGTTTTGATGAACCAACCGTTACAGAAGTTGCAAAACAGGTAAAGCAGATTGCAGATAAAGGAATCCAGATTGGTATTGTGATCGGTGGTGGTAATTTCTGGAGAGGAAGAACTTCCGAGACGATCGACAGACCTAAGGCGGATCAGATCGGTATGTTAGCAACCATTATGAACTGTATCTATGTATCTGAGATTTTCCGTTCTGTTGGAATGGATACAGAGATTTTTACACCATTTTTATGTGGAAGCATGACAAAGCTTTTCTCTAAAGATGAGGCAGATAAATGTTTCCATGAGGGAAAAATTGTTTTCTTTGCAGGTGGAACAGGTCATCCTTATTTTTCTACCGATACGGGAATCGTATTACGCGCAATTGAGATGGAAGCAGAAGGTATTTATCTTGCAAAGGCAATTGATGGTGTCTATGACAGCGATCCGAAGCTGAATCCGGCTGCTAAGAAGTATGATGAGGTATCTATTCAGGAGGTAATTGACCAGAAGCTCGCTGTAGTAGATCTTACCGCATCCATTATGTGCATGGAAAACAAGATGCCGATGTATGTGTTCGGATTAAATGAAGAAAATAGTATTGTAAAGGCCATGAGTGGAGAATTTAATGGCACAAAGGTAACAGTTTAGGAGGCTAAATCCTCTCCTCACTCGGAGTTCGGATTTTTGCTTCGCAAAAACAAGGAGGCTAAATCCTCTGCTCCTGCATGGGCAGTCGCATTTTGCTTCGCAAAACAAGGAGGATTAATATGGACGAGAGATTAGTTCAGTTCGATGAGAAAATGCAGAAAACAATGAACAATTTATCAGAGGAATTTGGAAGTATCCGTGCCGGACGTGCCAATCCACATGTTCTTGATAAATTGAGAGTTGATTATTACGGAACACCAACACCTATCCAGCAGGTGGCAAACGTAAATGTTCCGGAACCTAGAATGATTCAGATTCAGCCATGGGAAGCTTCTATGGTAAAAGAGATTGAGAAAGTGATCATGACATCTGATCTTGGAATCAATCCTACCAATGATGGAAAGACAATCCGTCTTTTATTCCCAGAACTGACAGAGGAAAGACGTAAAGATCTTGCAAAAGACGTAAAGAAGAAAGGTGAGAGTGCAAAAGTAGCCATTCGTAATATTCGTCGTGATGCAAATGATTCCTTCAAGAAACTTGCAAAAGAGGATGTTTCAGAAGATGAAATCAAAGCATTGGAAGAAAATGCTCAGAAGATGACAGATAAATATATTGCAGCTGTCGATGAAGCAGTAGAAGTTAAAACAAAAGAAATTTTAACTGTATAAATAAATTGACAGAATAAAAGAAAGAGTGGGGGCATGAGAAAATCGTGTCCTCATTTTCGTAACTTATAAAAGAACAATATTTTGCAATGACAGCGGAACAAAAAAAATTACAAGGTTTTGTGCCGTTTGACTGGAACAGAAAGGATATACAATTAGCATGAAGATTCCACAACATGTAGCAATTATATTAGATGGAAATGGAAGATGGGCAAAAAGCAAAGGAATGCCAAGAAATTACGGACATACGGTCGGGGCTAAGAATGTGGAGACAGTCTGTCAGGCAGCCCATGATATGGGAATTAAATATCTGACCTTATATGCTTTTTCTACCGAGAACTGGAACCGGCCGGATAACGAAGTAAATGCATTGATGAAATTACTGGAATCTTATCTGAAAAACTGTATTAAAACTGCGGATAAGAATAATATGCGTGTCCGGGTGATCGGAGATACCACAAAACTCAGTGAGAAGTTTCAAAATCAGATCAAAGAATTGGAGTCTGCATCTGCACACAATGATGGTTTGAATCTGCAGATTGCGATCAATTATGGAAGCCGGGATGAGATGCTCCGGGGCATGCGGAAAATGTATGCAGATCTCCGTGACGGCAAATTGCAGGAAAACGAGATTGATGAGACACATTTTGAAGCTTATCTGGATACGAAAGATATTCCGGATCCGGATCTGTTGATCCGCACCAGTGGGGAACAGCGCTTATCGAATTATCTCTTATGGCAGCTGGCTTACAGTGAATTTTATTTTACGGAAGTTCCATGGCCGGACTTCCATAAAGAAGAATTAGAAAAGGCAGTTGAAGCATATAATAAACGTGACCGCAGGTTTGGCGCACTCTCAGAGGAGGATGGAGAAATATAATGTTTAAGACAAGATTATTAAGTGGAATCGTGTTAGTGATCGCAGCACTGGTTCTGATCATTACAGGCGGAGATGTTCTGCTGATCTCAACACTGATTATTTCCTATATTGGTATGTTTGAATTATATCGCATTTTTCACATTGAAAAAGAGGCGGTTGGAATCATTGGTTATCTGGCAGCGACCGTGTATTATTGTAATCTGAAATTTGCATTTTTGCCGGATACAATGGTGTTTGTATTAGGTGTTTTGATTCTTATGATGTTCGCATATGTATTTACATATCCGAAGTATAAGACGGAACAGGTACTTGCAGCATTTTTTGGCGTGTTCTATGTTGCTGTGATGCTGTCGTATGTGTATCAGACGCGTATGATCGAGGCAGGTGCCTACATTGTATGGCTTGTTTTTCTGTGTTCCTGGGGATGCGACACCTGTGCATACTGTGTAGGAATGTTGATTGGAAAACATAAAATGTCACCGAAATTAAGCCCTAAGAAATCAGTGGAGGGCGCTGTCGGCGGCGTCGCAGGCGCAGCGCTTCTTACGGTTATTTATGGTATGATCTTTAAAAATGCCATGCAGATCGATCAGACACATGTCTGGATCATGGCAGGAATCAGTGCGGTTGGAGCGTTGATCTCTATGGTTGGGGATCTGACTGCATCTGCCATCAAGCGGAATTACGAGATCAAAGATTACGGAAAACTGATTCCGGGACACGGTGGCATTTTAGACCGTTTTGACAGTGTGATCTTTACTGCACCGATCATTTATTTCCTTGCAGTGAACTTTATTAAATTATAAGATAAGGAAATTATAAAACATGAAAAAAATTGCAATTTTAGGTTCTACCGGTTCTATCGGTACACAGACACTCGATATTGTAAGAGAGCAGGGGGATATTCAGGTAGTTGCAATGGCTGCCGGAAGTAATATCAGTTTGTTAGAAGCGCAGATGAGAGAGTTCAAGCCATCACTTGTCAGTGTATGGGATGAAAAAAAGGCATCAGAACTTCGTACGAATACAAAAGACCTCGGCATAAAAATCGTGTCCGGCATGGAAGGACTTCTTGAAGTATCGGTGATCCCGGAGAGTGAGATTTTAGTGACCGCAATTGTTGGTATGCTTGGAATCAGACCAACGATTGCTGCAATTAAAGCAGGAAAGAAAATTGCTTTGGCAAACAAGGAAACACTTGTCACTGCCGGACATATTATTATTCCGCTTGCAAAGGAATACAAGGTGCCGATTCTTCCGGTGGACAGCGAACACAGTGCGATTTTCCAGTCGCTGCAGGGTGCCGGGGATAATAAGATCAGCAGGATTTTACTGACAGCTTCCGGCGGACCATTCCGTGGAAGAAAAGCAGATGAACTTAAGAATATTCAGGTGGAAGATGCCCTGAAACATCCAAACTGGAGCATGGGAAGAAAAATCACGATAGACTCTTCCACATTGGTAAATAAAGGACTGGAAGTGATGGAAGCAAAATGGCTCTTTGATGTGACTTTAGATCAGATTCAGGTTGTAGTACATCCGCAGAGTGTCATTCATTCTGCTGTAGAGTATCAGGATGGAGCAGTGATCGCACAGCTTGGCACGCCGGATATGAGACTTCCAATCCAGTATGCACTTTATTATCCGGAGCGCCGGAATCTTTCGGGCAGGAGACTGGATCTGTTTGAAATTGCAGATCTTACCTTCGAGAAGCCGGATACCGATACATTTCGCGGGCTTGCACTTGCATATCAGGCAATGGAAAAGGGCGGAAATATTCCGACTGTGTACAATGCTGCCAATGAGAAAGCGGTCAGTCTGTTTTTAGACCGGAAGATTTCTTATCCGGAGATCACAGAGTTGATCGAGGCATGTATGGAAAATGCAGAGTTTATCGATCATCCGGATGTGGATGAAATTTTGGGGACAGAAGCAGCTGCTTATGAGTTTATTGAAAAAAAGATGAGTGCAAAATAAAACGCATTTAAAAATGCAACAAGACATCAGGAAAGGTTTTTTACATGAAAATTATTATCGCATTACTGATATTCAGCATTATTATCCTGTTTCATGAACTGGGACATTTTTTACTTGCAAAGGCAAACGGAATCCGTGTCAATGAATTTTCACTTGGATTAGGACCTACACTTTTCGGAATCCAGAAAGGTGAGACAAAATACTCCATCAAACTGCTTCCATTTGGAGGAGCCTGCATGATGGAGGGAGAGGATTCGGAAAGCCAGGATAACAAGGCGTTTAACAACAAATCTGTCTGGGCAAGGATCAGCGTTGTAGCTGCGGGACCAATTTTTAATTTTATCATGGCCTTTATCTTCTCTTTTATTCTTGTCTGCTGCACCGGATATGATCTTCCGGTACTCTCAGATGTGAGTGAGGGTTATGCCGCAGAGGAAGCGGGACTTCAGGCAGGTGATACGATTGTAAAAATGGGAAATAAACATATTCATTTTTACCGTGAGGTGAGTGCATATTCCATGTACCATGCCGGAGAACCGGTGAAAGTAACTTATGAGCGGGATGGAGAACGTTACACAACGGAACTCACTCCAAAATATGATGAGACCACCGGAAGATATTTATATGGATTTATTGGAATGGCAGCCAGAGAGAAGACAACAAACAATGTATTCACGCTGGCAAAATACAGTGCTTACGAGGTGGAGTACTGGATCTATACGACACTTGGAAGCTTAAAGATGCTCTTTACCGGAGGCGTTACCGTCAATGATATGAGTGGTCCGGTAGGAATTGTCAGTGCAATCGGAGACAGCTATGAGCAGAGTGTTTCCTACGGCTACTTCTATGCATTCCTGCAAATGCTGTATATCAGTATCCTGCTTTCTGCGAACCTTGGTGTCATGAACCTTCTGCCACTCCCGGCACTCGACGGTGGAAGACTTGTATTTTTGCTGGTAGAGGCGATCCGTGGCAAAAAAGTTGACCCGGAAAAAGAGGGCATGGTACATTTTGCCGGTATCATGATATTGTTTGCACTCATGATACTGATCATGTTTAACGACATTCGTAAGTTGTTTATATAGATTAGAAAAAGTTTCGCAATTATCCAGTAAGAATTTATACGAAAGGGAGAAGAACAATGACAAAAACAGTGAAGATCGGCAACCGCATCATTGGCGGCGGCAACCCGATTTTGATCCAGTCTATGACCAATACAAAAACCGAGAATGTGGAGGCAACTGCCGCACAGATCAATCAGCTTACAGCTGCCGGATGTGATATCATCCGCTGTGCAGTTCCTACGATGGATGCAGCGAAGGCATTAAAGGAGATTAAAAAACAGGTGCAGATTCCGGTCGTTGCAGACATTCATTTTGACTATCGTCTTGCAATTGCAGCAATGGAGAATGGAGCAGACAAGATCCGTATCAACCCTGGCAATATCGGAAGCGCGGAGCGTGTAAAGGCAGTGGTGGATGTCGCAAAAGAGCGCAACATTCCAATCCGTGTAGGGGTAAACAGTGGTTCCTTAGAAAAAGATCTGGTGGAGAAATACCATGGAGTGACGGCTGAGGGACTGGTAGAAAGTGCTTTGGATAAAGTAAAACTGATTGAAGATATGGGATATGATAATCTTGTCATCAGTATCAAATCTTCGGATGTTATGATGTGTGTGAAAGCACATGAACTGATTGCAAGCCAGACCGATCATCCGCTGCATGTCGGAATCACGGAGGCTGGTACGATTATCAGCGGTAATATCAAGTCTGCCATCGGACTTGGATTGATCTTACACCAGGGAATCGGTGATACGATCAGGGTTTCCCTGACAGGCGATCCATCAGAGGAAATCAAATCTGCCAAATTAATTTTAAAAACACTTGGACTTCGCAAAGGCGGTGTGGAAGTAGTATCTTGTCCAACCTGCGGAAGAACACAGATCAATCTGATCCAACTGGCAAATCAGGTAGAAAATATGGTTGCAGATATTCCACTTGACATTAAAGTTGCCGTTATGGGATGTGTTGTAAATGGTCCGGGAGAGGCAAAAGAGGCAGATATCGGAATTGCCGGAGGAATCGGCGAGGGACTTATAATCAAACATGGCGAGGTATTCAAAAAAGTGCCGGAGTCAGAACTTTTAGAGGCACTCCGCTATGAACTGTTACATTGGAATGAATAATTATGGCAAAACTATTTTTTGATGTCTTTCCGACACTGGATGTGTCCGGGGATATGAAGAAAATTTTATCTGAGATGGAAGTTACCAAGGTAGGGATGAATCATGAGAGAGATCATATCCGTGTCTATCTTTTGGGCAGTCATCTCATACATAAAAATAACATTACGCAGTTAGAAAAATCCATTGAGGAGCAGATATTTAAGGGTAAACGGATGAATGTCCGTATTATCGAAAAGTATCAGCTCTCCGAGCAGTATACCGCCCGCACGCTGATGGATATGTATAAGGACAGTATTTTAGAAGAGTTAAAAGCCTACAGTCTGATGGAATACAATCTGCTGCGTGCTTCCAAAATGGAATTTACGGATGACAGTCATCTGCATCTTGTACTGGAAAATACGATCATTGCACAGACACGCTCCCATGAAATTGTGGAATTTTTAGAGAAAATCGTGTGTGAGCGCTGTGGCATGAACCTGATTGTTGACCTTGACTTTGAGGAACCAAAAGAGAGCAGGTACAAGAAAAACAGTGATCTTCAGATTCAGTTTGAAATCAAAAATATATTAAAAAATATCAATTTGAAGGATGAGGACGGAGAGACAGTTGCAGTTGCTTCAGATGCCAATGAAAAAAGTGCAGCTTCCGGTCAGACTACAACATCTGGAGACAGTGGTTCTACAGGTGGTGGAAACGCCGTAAAACCTGCAAAAAACGATGCAAAATCTGCAAATGGTGCAGGAAATACTGCAAAAAAAACATATGACGGACCACGGAAAGAGTTTAAAAAACGTTATGATGGCGGTGGCTTTGGCGGAGGTAAAAAATCCGATAATCCGGATGTAATTTACGGTCGTGATATTGAGGATGGAGAAACCATCCCATTGGAGAAAATCGTGGGTGAGATGGGTGAAGTTACCATCCGCTGTCAGGTCATGACGGTTGAGACGAGGGAGATCCGTAACGAAAAGACAATCATTATCATGTCGGTCACAGATTTTACGGATTCCATTGTCCTGAAAATATTTACAAGAAATGAAGACAGGGATGAGCTTCTTGGCAATCTGAAAAAAGGGGCATTTTTAAAAATCAAAGGTGTCACGACAATCGATAAGTTTGACAGTGAATTAACAATCGGTTCGATCGTTGGAATTAAGAAGATTGCAGACTTTACGACCACCCGTATGGACACCAGTCCGGAGAAGCGTGTGGAATTGCACTGTCATACAAAGATGAGTGATATGGATGGTGTGTCCGAGTGTAAAGACATCGTAAAGCGTGCCATGAAATGGGGACATAAGGCGATTGCGATCACCGACCACGGCGATGTACAGGCATTCCCGGATGCAAACCATGCACTGAGTCCGGATGACGATTTTAAGGTTATCTACGGTGTGGAAGCGTATCTGGTGGACGACTTGAAGGATATTATCACAGATTCGAAAGGACAGAGCCTCGATGAAACCTTTGTGGTGTTCGACTTGGAGACGACCGGTTTCAGCCCAGATAAGAATAAGATTATTGAGATCGGTGCAGTGAAAGTAGTCGGTGGTGTCATTACAGACCGCTTTTCGACATTTGTAAACCCGGAAGTGCCAATTCCATTCCGAATCGAGGAATTGACCTCAATTAAGGATGATATGGTCATTGATGCACCGAAGATTGAGGAGATTCTGCCGGAATTTATGAAGTTCTGCGATGGTGCGATCATGGTTGCCCACAATGCGGAATTTGATATGAGTTTTATTAAGAAAAACTGCAAGGATCAGGGGATAGAGAGAGAGTTTACGATCATAGATACAGTGGCTCTTGCCAGAATTCTGCTGCCGAACCTGAATCGTTTTAAACTCGATACCGTTGCAAAGGCATTGAATGTCTCACTGGAAAACCATCATCGTGCAGTTGACGATGCTGCCTGTACAGCAGAAATTTTTGTGAAATTTATTGAGATGTTAAAAGAACGCGGTATAGAAAATCTCGATGATGTGAACCATATGGTTTCCACCTCCCCGGAAACGGTCATGAAAATGCCGACCTACCATGCAATTATTCTGGCGACAAATGACATCGGACGTATCAATCTGTATCGTCTGGTTTCACTTTCACACCTCACGTATTATAATAAGAGACCACGTGTGCCAAAAAGTGAATTTGTCAAATACAGAGAGGGACTTCTTTTAGGCTCTGCCTGTGAAGCTGGAGAATTATACCGTGCGATTGTGGGCGGAAGACCGCAGGAAGAGATCATAAGACTTGTAAAGTTCTATGATTATCTGGAGATACAGCCGCTTGGAAACAATGAGTTCATGTTGCGCAGTGACAAGGAGCCGGTGAATACGATGGAAGAGCTGCAGGATATCAACCGCAGGATCTGCAGACTGGGGGAGGAATTTAACAAACTTGTCGTGGCAACCTGTGACGTACATTTTCTGGATCCGGAAGATGAAATCTACCGCCGTATTATTATGGCAGGAAAGGGATTTAAGGATGCTGATGAGCAGGCTCCGTTATATCTCCGCACAACGGAGGAAATGTTAAAGGAATTCGAATATCTTGGAAGTACCAAAGCAGAAGAAGTTGTCATTACAAATCCGAACAAAATTGCGGATATGTGTGAGAAGATTGCACCGGTAAGACCGGATAAGTGTCCGCCGTTTATCGAGAATTCGGATCAGATGCTCCGTGATATCTGCTATAACAAGGCGCACAGCATGTATGGTGAAGAACTGCCTCCGATCGTAAAGGAGCGGCTTGACCGAGAATTAAATTCGATTATTTCCAATGGATATGCGGTAATGTATATTATCGCACAGAAGCTTGTATGGAAGTCGAACGAGGATGGTTACCTTGTAGGTTCCCGTGGTTCGGTAGGTTCCTCTTTTGCAGCGACCATGTCCGGTATCACGGAGGTAAATCCATTGCAGGCGCATTACCGTTGCGAATATTGCAAATACAGCGATTTTGATTCACCGGAAGTCAAGGCATTTTCAGGAAGAAGCGGATGTGATATGCCGGATAAGATTTGTCCGGTGTGTGGCAAAAAGCTGGTAAAAGATGGATTTGATATTCCATTTGAGACCTTCCTTGGATTCAAGGGAAATAAAGAGCCGGATATCGACTTAAACTTTTCCGGTGAGTATCAGAGTAAAGCCCATGCTTACTGTGAGGTTATTTTCGGTTACGGACAGACATTCCGTGCCGGAACGATTGGTACACTTGCGGATAAGACTGCATTTGGATATATCAAAAATTATTATGAAGAGCGTGGAATTCACAAGAGAAACTGTGAGATTGACCGTATTGTACAGGGATGTGTCGGCGTCCGGAGAACGACCGGACAGCATCCGGGAGGTATCGTTGTTCTTCCGGTGGGCGAGGAGATTAATACGTTTACTCCGGTACAGCATCCGGCAAACGATATGACGACTGCAACGGTTACGACTCATTTTGATTACCATTCCATCGACCATAACTTATTAAAACTGGACATTCTCGGACACGATGATCCGACCATGATCCGTATGTTACAGGACTTGACAGGACTTGATCCACAGACGATCCCTTTGGACGATCAGACAGTCATGTCGCTGTTTATGAATACCTCTGCATTGGGAGTAGAACCGGAAGACATCAACGGTATTCCCCTGGGATGTTTAGGAATCCCGGAGTTTGGAACAGATTTTGCGATGCAGATGGTTATTGATGCGAAACCGACCGAATTTTCGGATCTGATCCGAATTTCAGGACTTTCGCATGGTACGGATGTGTGGTTGGGAAATGCACAGACTTTAATTGAGCAGGGGATTGCAACGATTTCTACTGCAATCTGTACCCGTGATGATATTATGATTTATCTGATCAGTATGGGACTTGACAGTGAGCAGTCCTTTACCATTATGGAGTCTGTTCGAAAAGGTAAGGGATTAAAGGAAGAATGGAAGGAAGAGATGCGGGCACATAATGTACCGGAATGGTATATTGATTCGTGTTTAAAGATCAAGTATATGTTCCCGAAAGCACATGCGGCTGCCTACGTTATGATGGCGTGGCGTATTGCATACTGTAAAGTTTTTTATCCACTCGCCTATTATGCAGCATATTTTTCCATTCGTGCGACCGGTTTCAACTATGAGATCATGTGTCAGGGAAAAGAGCGTCTGGAATATTTTTATAAGGATTACACAAGAAGAAAAGACTCTCTTTCCAAAAAAGAGCAGGATGTCTACCGTGATATGCGGATCGTGCAGGAGATGTATGCGAGAGGTTTTGATTTTACGCCAATTGATATTTACCGTGCATTGCCGGACCGTTTCCAGATCATCGACGGAAAGCTTATGCCGGCGTTAAATACCATTGAAGGTATGGGTGACAATGCTGCAATTGCGGTTGCGGAGGCAGCAAAAGACGGAAAATTCTTATCCAAAGATGATTTCCGCCAGAGAACCAAAGTAACGAAATCTACCATCGATCTTATGGCAGATCTTGGACTGCTCGGTGATATGCCGGAGTCCAATCAGTTGTCGTTATTTGATTTTGCATAAATATTTGTTTTGTGGGATAAAGAAACGCCAGGAAAAAATGAAGTTTCCTGACGTTTCTTTTTTTGTAAAAAATTGCATTGTGACAGCGCCTGCTTACGGATTGAAAATCTGTACATTGCCCGGGGCAGCAACAGATGTATAATAAGGGGTTTTGGTCGTAAAATCTTTAAAATAGACATAAGTGGAAGTTACATTAATGGCAGTGTAGTTGCCTTCTTTTAATTCCTGATAATTGCTTCCATCTGTATTAATACAACAGATGGCCGGATTTGTCTTATCATTTTTCTGAAAAAAGATTTTATCGCCTGTGACATTATAGCAGTCGACACGGCAGTCCGTGACCAGCGTTTTTTCACCATTTGTCAGATCGACTTTGGCAATGCGGTAATCGTTTTCACAGTCCATAAAATAAAGATTGTTTCCGTCTTTCACCGGCATCCAGCAGTTCCCCTCATAGATGACTTTTGCGTGGTCATTGGAAGTGTCCATCTCATAGATATTATGATTGTCTGTCAGTCCGTTATAATAAATATATTGTCCATCGGTACTTGCGGTAAAGTAGGACTGTTTTTCTACCTGCTCTTTTTCCTTGCCATCAATTTTGACTTTGTACAGCGTGGTTGCATCAGTGGTATCATAATGCAGATAGTACAGATAATTTCCAACCAGGGAAGCATACATACACGGATCATCATCTAAAATTTCAGGTTTTCCTTTTCCGTCAATGTCCAGCCGGCATAAGCTGTTGGTATTGACCGGGAGGAAGGAAAACGAATCAGCGCTTTTTCCCTTAAGTTTACAGTAATAAATGTAGTGGTCATCCACGTTGATGTAGCTGACACTCTGATCCTCTAACTTTTTGATGTTTGTGCCGTCCGGGTTCATGGAGTACAGACAGTAGTTGTCGGCAGGGTTGGCAAAGTAGACAATACCATCTTTTTCACAGAAATATCCTTCGTTATACAGATTTCCCGCAGTGTTGCCGTTGACATAACCGTCATTATACCGAATGCGGTTTATGTACCGGTAGAGGAAAACACACCCGGCAGCAAGAAGGATCACCAACACAAAAAGCAGCCATTTCCAAATTTTTTTCATAAGTAAATCACCTCTTTGATTTATAATCTTTATCTATAAAAAGTATAGCATTTCTGTATACCATGACGCAAGTGTTCTCTTGCAAGCAAACTGTGAATGTAATATATTATAAATAATAAATGGAAAGGCTTGGATTTTTTATGAGAGATTTATTGGAACTAAGAGATGAGATTGATCAGATCGACAGTCAGATCGTGGATCTGTATGAACGCAGAATGGCAATTTCAGAGGAAGTTGCTGAATATAAAATTGCTGTGGGAAAGAAAGTATTTGACAAGCAGCGTGAGGTTTCCAAGTTGGAAACATTGAGCAGAAAAGGAACTACGCCATTTTTAAAACATGGTATCCGTGAACTGTTCGAGCAGATCATGTCCATGAGCCGGAAGCGTCAGTATCAGCTACTGACAGAACATGGTCAGACGGAAAAAACCGATTTTAAAGAAGTAGATCATCTGAATTACAAAAATGCTAAAATCGTATTTCAGGGAACGGAAGGCGCATATTCCCAGCTTGCGCTGAATGAGTATTTCGGGGAGAATGCAGACAGTTATCATGTGGATACGTGGCGGGATGCGATGGAAGCCATCCAAAACGGAGAGGCCGATTACGCTGTATTCCCAATTGAGAATTCATCTGCCGGAATCGTTTCCGAGAACTATGATCTTATGGTGGAATACAATAATTATATCGTGGGAGAGCAGATCATCCGTATCGACCATGCTCTTTTAGGTCTGCCGGAAGCAGACATGGACGATATCACCGACATTTATTCCCACCCACAGGCGCTGATGCAGTGCTCGAAATACCTTGAGAGCCACAGAGACTGGGAAAAGCACAGTCTGAAAAATACGGCGATGTCCGCCCAGAAGATCAAAGAAGATGGAAAAAAGAACAAGGCAGCGATCGCAAGCACCCTGACCGCGGATATTTACGGTTTGAAAGTGCTGGATGAGGCAATCCAGAACAATAAAAATAATTATACAAAGTTTATCATTGTGGCAAACAAGAAGATTTTTGAATCGAGAGCCAATAAGATCAGTATCTCTTTTGAAGTTCCTCATGAGAGCGGTTCGCTGTACCATAAGCTGTCCCATTTTATCTATAACGGAATCAACATGAACAAGATCGAGTCCAGACCGGTGCAGGGAAAAGCGTGGGAGTACCGTTTCTTTGTTGACATTGAGGGAAATCTCAATGATGCAGCTGTACAGAATGCGCTGCGGGGGCTGACAGAAGAGACGATCCGTTTGAAAATACTTGGCAATTATGTAAGTGCAGAAGGGAATGAATAAACTGATGAAAAGTCCAAAAAATTTGATTTTATATAAAGATTTTGAAAATGGAAAATTATTTTATAACATGACCTGGATCATGGAGAATTATGAAAATGAATATTATAATAAAGAGGATGTGGAGTCTCTACTGTATGAGAGTTTGAACCAGTTAATGGAACTGGCAGTGAGTCATGGCTTTGAGGGGAATCTGTGGCACAGTTTTCTGGCATTTCTTCTTGTAAATAATGAGAATGCTTACAGCAAAGCCTGTGAGATCCGCGGAAAAGTGGAGGGCTCTGTCAATCAGATCATATTGCATGACTTTGAGATCATCAAATCGCTGTTTGATTTTGATTTTGGAAAACTTGCCTCTTATTTTGAGATGGACTGTATGGATGCCATCACTGATTATCAGAGCATGACAGGGAGCGGAAAGATTTTTAATAAGAGGATCAAGGAGCGCATCAATGAGTTGAAGTTAAATCTGGAAGCTTCCACAGATGTGTCCGGATTTAAAGATGCAGTGACGGCATTTTATAAAGATTTTGGCGTTGGCAAACTAGGACTTCACAAGGCATTCCGCATTCAGCACAGGGAAAAGGGAGATGTGGAGATCGTGCCGATCACAAATATTGCCCATGTGAAATTAGACGATCTGGTCGGCTATGAGCTTGCAAAACAGAAACTCATCGACAATACAGAAGCATTTGTCAACGGAAAGCAGGCAAATAACTGCCTGTTATATGGGGATGCCGGAACCGGAAAATCCACCAGTATCAAAGCCATTGCAAACCAGTACTATGACAGAGGCTTACGTCTAATCGAAGTGTACAAGCACCAGTTCTGTGATCTGAATGATGTCATCGCACAGATCAAAAACCGCAATTACAAGTTCATTATTTACATGGACGATCTCTCTTTTGAAGAGTTTGAGATCGAATATAAATATCTGAAGGCAGTGATCGAGGGCGGTCTTGAGAAAAAACCGGATAACGTACTGATCTATGCAACCTCCAACAGACGCCACCTGATCCGTGAAACATTTTCGGATAAAGAGGAAGTGCGTGAGGATATGCATACTTCCGATACTGTACAGGAAAAACTATCCCTGTATGCAAGATTTGGTGTTTCCATTTATTTTGGCGCACCGAACAAGAAGGAATTCCAGAATATTGTCAAAGTACTTGCAGAAAAATATCAGGTTTCCATGGATGAGGACACTTTGCTTGCTGAGGCCAATAAATGGGAGCTTTCCCACGGCGGATTATCCGGCAGGACGGCACAGCAATTTATCAACTATTTACTTGGAAAAGAATAAAAAATTGGTATAATAGAGATATACAAAAGAAATGAGGAGGCAGACATCTGGTGATTCATACATTCGCAGCAATTTATATTGGTTCTTATGAAGTAAGTATTAAAATATTTGAGATTTCAGGAAAGAAGAAAATCCGTGACATTGATTATATCCGGAGCAGGATCGAGCTCGGAAGAGATGCATATTCCAAGGGAAGTATTGGATATGAACTTGTGGAGGCGCTGTGTGATACGCTTGCCGAGTACAAAAAGATCATGGACGGCTACCGGGTGGACAGCTACGAAGCATATGCTGCCGCAGCCTTGAGAAACGCTGAAAATGAACTTTTTATCTTAGACCAGATCCGCATCCGGACAGGACTTCTCGTAAAAGTTTTAAGTAACTCTGAGCATCGCTTTATCAGTTATAAATCGGTTGCCATGCGGGAAGATTTTGAGCGTATGATCCAGAAAGGTGCAGCAGTTGTGGATGCCGGAGGCGGCGGTATGCAGATCACGGTATTCTCAAAGGGAAAAGTAGTCACAACACAGCATCTGGCACTCGGCACCATGCGTATGCGGGAGCAGCTTGCAAGAAAAAGTAATAATCTGGCACAGTATGAACTTCAGGTAGAAGAACTTGTTGACAAGGAACTTGAAGTTTTTAAAGCTATGTATCTTCAGGAGACGAAGATCAAATACCTGATCATCATCGGTGATTATATATCAGAGATCAGCAGAAAAGTAGAAAAAAACAAGGAAGATAATACCATAGAGGTAGCAAAGTTCTTAAAGTACATCAGAAAGCTGGATGAGAAGACATTAGAGGAAATCTCAGAGGAATTGAACCTTTCGAATGAGAGTGATGCGCTTGTCATTCCATATATGATGATCTTTAAATGCATGGCGGAGAGCATCGGCGCAGAGAGTCTCTGGGCACCGGGAACAAATGTCAGCGATGGTATCGCATTCCACTATGCACAGAAGAATAATATGATCCGGGTGGAACATGATTTTGAGGCGGATGTCTTATCTGCCGCAAGAAATCTTTCCGAGCGTTACATGAGTTACACCCCACATATTGATGCACTGACGCAGATGGCAACCCTTATTTTTGATACGATGAAAAAAGTACATGGACTTGGCAGAAGAGAACGGCTGCTTTTGCAGGTGGCTGCCATTTTACATGACTGCGGAAAATATATCAGTTTTGCCAACGGTCCGTCCTGCTCCTATGATATTATTATGGCTTCCGAGATTATCGGACTGACACACAAAGAGCGTGAGATCATTGCAAACACAGTATTATATAATACATGGTCGCTTCCTGACTATGAAGATCTCGCAGATAAACTGGATCATGACAGTTATCTGACCGTTGCAAAACTTTCTGCAATCCTTCGTGTATCCAATGCAATGGACCGGAGCCACAAGCAGAAGTTTAAGAATGTGAAGGCGGCGGTCAAGGGAAGAGAGCTTGTGATCACAATTGAGACAATGGATGATATTGCTTTGGAAAAAGCACTGTTTGATGCCAAAACGGCATACTTTGAAAATGTATTCAGTATAAAGCCGGTGATCAAAGAAAAGAGAGTCTACGGCTGACAGACAACCAATGGAAAGGCTAGGTTTATCTTATGGAGAAAGAACAGGATTTTAAAAAACCGGAATATTATGAAAACAGGGAATTGAGCTGGCTAAAATTTAATCACCGTGTATTAAACGAGGCGAGAGATAAATCCATTCCGCTTCTGGAACGATTAAAGTTTGTCAGTATCACTTCGTCAAATCTGGACGAATTTTTCATGGTGCGTGTCGCATCCCTGAAGGATATGGTACACGCCAATTATAAGAAAAAAGACATTGCCGGAATGACGGCATCGGAACAGTTAGAGAAGATCAATGAGCGCACGAGAGAGCTTGTCACGCTTCAGTACAATACCTATAACCGTTCTCTTGTGCCGCTTATGCACCAGCATGGGATCGTTGTGATGGATGCATTCGAAGATCTGAGTGAGGCGCAGGCTGCATTTGTGGACCGCTATTTTGAAGACAATGTATATCCGGTACTCACCCCGATGGCGGTGGATGCCTCAAGACCATTTCCACTGATTCGGAACAAGACATTGAACATTGCAGCACTTCTTTCCAAGAAAAAAGGAAAAGCAGAAAAAGAGGAAATTGAATTTGCAACCGTTCAGGTTCCAAGCGTGTTGCCACGCCTGGTACATATCCCTTCGGAAGATGGAAATGAAAAGACCTTCATTTTATTGGAGCAGGTCATTGAGCGGAATATTGATAAATTGTTTTTAAACTACGATGTACTCTGTGCATATCCTTACCGTGTCATGCGGAATGCCGACCTGTCGATCGATGAAGATGAGGCGGCTGACCTGTTAAAAGAGATTCAGAAACAGTTAAAAATGCGTCAGTGGGGCGAGGTGATCCGTCTGGAAGTGGAGGACGGTATTGACAAAAAGCTGTTAAACTTCTTAAAAGATGAATTAAAAGTGGCAGAACAGGATATTTTCCAGATCAACGGACCAATTGATTTCACATTCCTGATGAAAATGTATGGATTAGAAGGCTGTGACGATCTGCGGAATGAGCCTTACACGCCACAGCGCGTGCCGGAGATCGTACCGGGGGAAAATATTTTTGATGAGATCCGAAAAGGAGATATCCTTTTGCATCATCCATACCAGACGTTTGATCCGGTGGTTGATTTTATACGTCAGGCATCTGTGGATCCGGATGTACTTGCCATCAAACAGACACTTTACCGTGTCAGCGGCAATTCACCAATTATTGCTTCATTGGCACAGGCGGCTGAAAACGGCAAGCAGGTTTCTGTTTTAGTGGAGTTAAAGGCGCGATTTGATGAGGAAAATAACATTGTCTGGGCAAAAAAATTAGAGCAGGCTGGCTGCCATGTTATCTATGGTCTGGTTGGACTGAAAACCCACAGCAAAATAGCGCTGGTTGTCCGGAGGGAGGAAGATGGTATCCGTCGTTATGTGCATCTTGGAACCGGTAACTACAACGACTCCACAGCAAAGTTATATACAGACTGTGGTATTTTTACCTGTGACGGTGCAATCGGAGAGGATGCAACTGCCGTATTCAATATGTTGTCCGGCTACTCCGAACCATTGTCGTGGAATGAACTTGCGGTTGCACCAATCTGGCTTCGCACGAAGTTCACAAAGCTGATCCGTCGTGAGACGAAGCATGCAAAAGAGGGAAAACCTGCAAAGATCATTGCAAAAATGAATTCGCTCTGTGATCCGGGAATCATTGAATCCCTTTATGAAGCGTCTGCAGCAGGTGTTAAGATCCAGCTGATCGTCCGTGGAATCTGCTGCTTAAAAGTCGGAATCCCAGGGGTGAGCGAGAATATTGAAGTCCGTTCGATCGTTGGAAATTTCTTAGAGCACAGCCGGATATTCTATTTCTTCAACGATGGAGAAGAAGAACTTTACATGGGAAGTGCCGACTGGATGCCGCGTAACTTAGACAGACGAGTGGAGATTTTATTCCCGGTATTAGATGATGAACTGAAAAAACGTGTCAGACATATTCTGGATGTGGAGCTGGCAGACACTTTAAAAGCACATGTACTGCATGCTGACGGCAATTACGAGAAGGTAGACAGACGTGGAAAAGCAGCATTATCATCTCAGGATGTTTTCTGTAAGGAAGCAATGGAAGCTGTTCCAAAACCATCTCACGGATATCAGGGAAGAGTGTTTATTCCGGCAGAACCTGTAGAATAAATAGCATTACGGTAAGAGCAGTTATTGTGTGAGGGAGGATGGGCTATGAATAATAAAATTTTATTTGCGGATCTGGATCGTACATTATTGTGTGATGATAAGTCGATTTCTGAAAAGAACCGGGCTGCAATACAGAAAATGTTAGAGCGTGGACACTATTTTGTTCTGGCAACCGGACGACCGGTAGAGTCAGGGAGAATTGTTGTGAAAGATCTTGGGCTGACCAGTCCGGGATGTTATATGATCGCCTTTAACGGGGCAGTGATCTATGACTGTGCGGCAGACCGTGTGCTTTATAAAAGTGCACTTCCAATCGAGGTTGCGCAGGAGATTTTTGACCGGGCGCATAAAGCCGGCATCTATGCGCAGACCTACAATACCGTAGACATTGTGACAAAACGGCACACAAAAGAACTGGATTATTATGTTGAGCGTTCTCATATGACCTACAAACTCACAAGAAGAATTTCGGATTGTCTGGATTCGGAACCTCAGAAAGTCATTCTGATCCATCTGGAGGATGATGAAAAATTAAAACGTTTCCAGAAAGCAAATGCTGCCTGGGCGAAAGGAAAATGCAACTCCTTTTTCTCCTGCAAAGAGTATCTGGAGTATTGTCCAGTCAACACGGACAAAGGAACCGGTGCACAGTATCTGGTGAAATTGTTAAATATTCCACATACCAGCACGGTTGCGATCGGAGATGAGCAGAACGACATTCCGATGATCCAATCCGCACATATTGGTATCGCTATGAAGAACGGGATCGATGATATCAAGAAAGCCGCTGATTATGTTACGGAAAATGATAACAACCATGATGCGATCGCGGAAGTGATCGAGAAGTTTATTTTATAAAAAAAGGGGAAGCTTACCGTTGATATGTAAGCTTCCTTTTTTTATCGGCTGGCTTTTATCGTTTCTAAAACAGAGTAAGGAATATACAGATGTCCCCGTCCTCTGCCAAGAGCGATATCCGGTTTGTTTGAGCCGTGGAAATCAGAACCGCCGCTGATAAGCAGTCCGTTTTCCCTTGCAAGACGTTTCATCTGCTGTTCTTCTCCGGTGGTGTAGGTGGAGTAGATTGCTTCTAACCCGTCAAGTCCCGCCGGTTTCAGCTCATCGATCATTTTCTGGAGATTGGTGTTACTCAGGCCGTAGAGCAGAGGGTGAGCTAAAATGGCAGTACCTCCGGCTTCCTTGATGAGACGCACGGCATCGGTTGAAGCGACTTTCAACCTGCCGACATAGCATTTGCAGTGGTCGCCGATATAACGGTCGAAGGCTTCGCGGACACTCTTGATCTGACCATGTTCATATAGAAAGCGTGCAATGTTCGCGCGGGTAATGACACAGTCCGGATTTTCAGCCACCAGTTCTTCCATCGTAATGGAAAGCCCTTCCTTCTGAAGTGCCTCCACCATAAGTGCATTGCGCTCACTGCGGCATTTCCGGTATTCGGTTGTCTTTTTCAGAAGCTGCTCATTTTCGATATCAATATATAACCCTACGATATGGACTTCTTTTCCGTGATAATCGGTGGAGAGTTCAATGCCCGGTATTAGTTCAATTCCGGCAGAAGCTGCGAGGGGCATTGCTTTGCCCACACCCTGGCAGGTGTCATGGTCTGTCAGTGCAAATGCCGCAAGCTCGGCTTTCTTTGCCTCAGCCACCAGATCTTCGGGTGTGAGAGTTCCGTCTGATTCGGTGGAATGTACGTGTAAGTCGATAATTCTGTGATCCATAGTTTATTTGTCAATACCTTTCATGGTTCTTGTATTTTAAAAAATTTTATTATAATATTAAGAAGAGTGTACTAAATGGCAACGCAAAATGCAAATACTGATGCTAAATTTATAAAATTTCATTCAAGAAAATTTATAAAATGCAAAAAATATACTTGACGAAATGAGTGTGTGTATGTTATATTATCAGAGTTGTTGAAAACAAAGTAGAGTATCCACTCTCACCGGAGCACAAATTTACAGTGTCTCATGGTTTAATACCTCAAACGTCGCATATGCGTATTTGATTGATTGTGGATAGTCTGCCTATCCACTTTTTTTATGTGGAAGCATGAAAAATTATTTTGGAGGTGCAATACCATTAGCGAGTTAATGATTAATGAACAGATCAGAGACAAAGAAATTCGTCTGATCGGAGAAAACGGAGAACAGCTTGGCATTATGTCAGCGAGAGAAGCTATGAAGCTTGCTGAGGAAGCAGAACTTGACTTAGTTAAAATCGCTCCAACTGCAAAACCACCTGTCTGCAAGATTATCGATTACGGTAAGTATCGTTATGAACTGGCAAGAAAAGAAAAAGAAGCCAAAAAGAAACAGAAAGTGGTTGAGCTGAAAGAGATTCGCTTGTCACCGAATATTGATTTAAATGATCTGAATACCAAAATGAACGCTGCAAAGAAGTTTTTATCCAAGGGAGATAAAGTGAAGATCACTTTGAGATTCCGCGGACGTGAAATGGCTCATATGAATGCAAGCAAACACATTCTCGACGATTTCGCAGAAAGCTTATCTGACACAGCAGTAGTGGAAAAAGCACCAAAGGTTGAAGGAAGAAGTATCAGCATGGTGTTGGCAGAAAAGAAATAATTATTTTAAGGAGGAATCTATCATGCCAAAAATGAAAACAAGCAGAGCAGCTGCAAAACGTTTCAAAGTTACAGGAACAGGAAAATTAAAAAGAAGTAAAGCTTATAAGAGACATATCTTAACAAAGAAAACAACAAAAAATAAGAGAAATCTTAGAAAACCAGCAATGGTTGATGCAACAAACGTTAAGAATATGAAGAAGATTTTACCATACGCATAGGAATCAGGTAAGGAGGAATAAAAAATGGCAAGAGTAAAAGGCGGTTTAGGCGCTAAAAAAAGACATAATAGAACTTTAAAATTAGCAAAAGGTTACAGAGGCGCTAGATCTAAACAGTATAGAGTAGCAAAACAGTCAGTTATGAGAGCCTTAACAAGTTCTTATGCTGGTAGAAAAGAAAGAAAGAGACAGTTCCGTCAGTTATGGATCGCTCGTATCAACGCAGCAGCAAGAATGAACGGAATCTCTTACAGCCAGATGATGCACGGATTAAAAGTTTCCGGTATCGATATCAACCGTAAAATGTTAGCAGAGATGGCAGTTAACGATGCAGCCGGATTTGCAGCACTTGCAGAAGTAGCTAAGAAAGCAGTTGCTTAATAGAAATTTAAAAACCTCGGAAACGTTATGTTTTCGAGGTTTTTCTTTATAAAAATCAAATAAAAGATTCTGAATTACTCAGTCCTGCCACTACGCAGATCTTAAACGAGATTCAAAATCTTTCTAATAGAAATGTAACATCAACAGTACAGAATATCAATAAAAAATGAAGATACTGGCAGTGTATTCAAAATTGACAAATTTATAAATATAGCATATAATAATTTCTAGCAAGAGAACCGAAAGCTAGTGGCACCTAGCCGTCGGTAAATATGAGTTAAAAAGATAACGCCTTAGTTTACCAGACTGGGGGCGTTATTTTTTGTGTCGTAAAATTGTGACAACAAGAGTAATAACAGCACAAAGCATAATTACGAAAGTGAAAAGATCACTGTATGTAACCATTGGCACCAACCTCCTTTAAGTATCCGGCGGTAAGTACCTCGCCCCTTCAGTTCCCTTAGCCAAAAGTATATCATAAATTATAATAGATGTTATCTATGAAATATCCTGCTTATGCAGATTCCGAAACTCCGACGGCGACATTTCCTTCATTTTATGAAAGGTTTTCGAAAAATAAAGTCCATTGTCAAACCCGATCGAATTTGCAATTGCTGTAACAGAGAGATCCGAATGTTCCAGCAGATAGCACGCCTGTTTCATACGAAAATCCGTGAGGTATTCCTTTGGAGACTGACCAAGCACGGATTCAAAGGAGCGGAACAACTGGCTTCGGCTCAGTCCTACATAGGCGGAAATATCCTCCACCGTGATATGGTAAGAATAATTGGAAGAAATATATTCAATCCCTTTTTGCACATAGCTGTTAGCAGAGTTTTGCGTTGTGTTTGTCGTTGCTCCATGCATGAAGAGTGCAAGCATGGTATAGAGACGGCCGGTCATTTCCACGGCGTGTTCGAACTCATTTCCTCTGGCATCATAAATATGGAGGATCTGCCTGTGAATGGATTCCCCCAGTGGTGTATGTTCAATAACAGGTCTTTCTGTCGAAAAATCCGTTGCCTTTAAGATCATTGAGGCGTCACTTCCGGTAAAACCAACCCATGCATACTCCCACGGATCGGTTTCATCCGCAAAATACAATACTTCCGTGTTCGGATAGACGAGAAAAGAATCTCCTGTCTGCAGCGTGAAAGTTGTATTTTTGATTTTATAATATCCCTTTCCGGAAATGATATAATGGATCAGATAATGATCGCGGATTCCGGGACCCCACTGGTAGAGTGGATCGCATTTTTGGAATCCTACATTGTAGACTGACAGTGACACAAGTTCTTTTTCGGTCACTTTGTAGGAATTTTTATAATTTTGATTCATAAAAAAGATTACCTCCCTGCAGTAAGATGAAAATTATGACAATCGTAAATATTTATTCATAAAATAAAAAGATATTTTCTGTATCATAAGATGTTGTATTTATATGTATTATATAAAGCATGAAATGAACATGCAACATTTTTACATATAATTTACACATTTTAGTCTATACAATTTCTGCCGGGTGCGTTAATATGTATCCATAGGAAAGGTTAATGAAGCTTCGCAAAACAAGGAGGATTATTATGGCAATTTTAGTTACAGGAGGCGCCGGATATATCGGAAGCCACACATGTGTAGAATTACAGAATGCAGGATATGACGTAGTCGTATTAGATAACTTAAGCAACTCATCTGAGAAATCTTTAGACAGAGTAAAAGCGATCACAGGAAAAGACGTAAAATTTTATAAAGGAGATATTTTAGACAGAGATATCTTAAATAAGATTTTCGAAAACGAGCAGATTGACAGCTGCATCAACTTCGCTGGTCTGAAGGCAGTCGGCGAGTCTGTTGCAAAACCTTGGGAATATTACAATAACAATATTGCAGGTACTTTGACATTAGTTGACGTGATGAGACAGCATAACTGCAAAAACATTATTTTCTCATCCTCTGCAACGGTATACGGTGATCCGGCAGAGATCCCGATTACAGAGAACTGCCCTAAGGGACAGTGCACCAATCCATACGGCTGGACAAAATCTATGTTAGAGCAGATTTTAACAGATATCCAGAAAGCGGATCCGGAATGGAATGTCATTTTACTCCGTTATTTCAATCCGATCGGAGCACATAAGAGCGGTACAATGGGAGAAAACCCAAATGGTATTCCAAACAACTTAATGCCATATGTAACACAGGTTGCAGTCGGCAAACTGAAAGAACTCGGCGTGTTCGGTAACGATTACGATACACCGGACGGAACAGGTGTGAGAGATTACATCCACGTAGTTGACCTTGCCATCGGTCATGTAAAAGCTTTAAAGAAGATTCAGGAGAATGCAGGACTTTGCATCTATAACCTCGGTACAGGACACGGTTACAGTGTATTGGATATCGTGAAAAACTTCGAGAAAGCAACCGGAGTGAAAATTCCTTATGTTATCAAACCAAGACGTCCGGGCGATATCGCAACCTGCTACTGTGATCCGACAAAAGCAAAAGAAGAACTTGGCTGGGAAGCACAGTACGGTATCGAAGATATGTGCGCAGATTCCTGGAGATGGCAGAAAAATAATCCAAATGGTTACGAGGACTAGCTTTTACGAGCAATATGGAAAAATCACAGCAGGAATGTACACACAACTGTATGACCTGCGGAGCCGGATGCAGTGAACAGGGCGGTGATGGTGTCGGCAAACTGGAAAAGACGTTGAATGCACTTGCGGATATTGACACTGAGGAATTGTTGAAGGCATTAAACGAAATGAATCAGGAATAGAAAAAGGGAGAATGCAGATGGATCATCTGTGTTCTCCTTTTACATTTTTAGGAGTTGACTATAAGTATATAAATGTTATAATGTACTTGTGCATTAAGTACACTATAATAGAAAAGGCGGTAAGTTATGGAAATCATCATCAGTAATAATGCCAACAAGCCGATATATGAGCAAATTACATCACAGATGAAAGCAATGATAATGAGTGGCGAGCTGCAAGCGGGTGACGCAATTCCCTCAATGCGGGCATTAGCAAAATCAATCCATGTAAGTGTAATTACTGTACAGAAAGCCTATGAGGATTTGCAAAGGGACGGTTTCATAGAAACTACAGTAGGCAGAGGGAGTTTTGTGTCAGCGCAAAACAAAGAATTCTATCAGGAAAAACAACAGCGTATTGCAGAGGAACATTTACAAGCTGCCGCAGAGATTGGTCGGACAAGTAACATTTCTCTTGAAAAACTGACGGAGTTGTTGGCTTTATTTTATCAGGAGGGCGAATGAGCATGAAGAATATTTTAGAATTGCAACAAGTTTCCAAAACATTTCTCAAGTCGAATTTCACATTGGAAGATGTAACATTTTCCTTACCGTATGGGTCTATTTTGGGATTTGTGGGAGAAAACGGAGCAGGAAAAACTACAACGATTGGTTGTATTTTAAATACAATCAAAAAAGACAGTGGAACGATAAAGCTGTTTGGACAAGAAATGCTGGACGCAGATACGAGCTTACGTGAAAAAATTGGTGTTGTCTACGATGGTGACAATTTTCCCGCTTACTGGACAGCAAAGCAATTATCAGATGTGATGGAGGGGCTTTATACACAATGGGATAATTCCCTGTTTCAGAAGTATTTAGAGGACTTTCACCTGCCAATGAAGCAGAAAATGAAACATTATTCTAAAGGAATGACGATGAAGCTGGCAATTGCCGCTGCACTGGCTCACCACCCGGAATTATTGATTTTGGACGAAGCAACCAGCGGCTTAGATCCGGTTATGCGTGATGAAATGCTGGACGTTTTTCTGGAATTTGTGCAGGAAGAAAATCACTCAATTTTGTTGTCTTCCCATATTACAAGTGATTTGGAAAAGGTTGCGGATTACATCACCTTTATCCATAATGGTAAGCTTATTATGACCGCATCAAAAAATGATTTGGCATATAACTATGCGGTTATGCGCTGTACGGAGAGTCAATTTCTTGCATTAGACCAGAAAGACATTCTTGCCTATCGGAAACGTGATTTTCAAATAGACGTACTGGTTTCTAACGGGAAAGATGCACAGAAAAAGTACAAGGGCATTGTGATAGACCATGTTTCTGTCGATGAAATCATGCTGCTATTGGTAAAGGGGGAACGGGTATGAAAGGACTCTTGAAGAATAATTTTTATGCAACACTTTCAAATGCAAAAGTTTTTGCCGTTATCATGCTTTTATTGGGTATTTTTGTTGTCGCTATTGACAAAAAGGACACATCATTGATTATTGGCTATATGCTGCTGGCTATGATTGGATTCTCTTTCAATTCGATTGCAAGCCTGCGAAAGGAAAGCAATGGAAAATGGAGCAAATACAAGCTTACCACACCCGTAAAACGGTCTGCCATTGTGCAGAGTTATTTTTTGAGTTTGTTGCTGTGGTTAGTAGTTGGAATGGCTTTTGCAGGAATTGGAGCAGCACTATCTATAATGCTGCATGGTTTCCCTTTTGACAGAAATACAGACATTTTCATGCTGTTTGTGGCAGGCGTTGGAATAAGTCTGTTTATGGGAGCTATATTTTTCCCGCTGTTTTATATGGGTGGAGAAGAACGAAATGAGGTATTTTTAGTCATTAGCTTACTGTGCGGTATTGGGCTTGTTATGGGGCTTACAACTCTTATAAACACTTTGTTCCCAGCTCCTATGACTGCAACGCAAATCCTCTTAGGCGGCGCAATTATTTTTGTGTGTGCGCTGCTTGCATTTGTCATTTCTTGTCCCATAACCGCCTATATCTATCACAAAAAAGAATATTAAGTGAAATGACAAAATGATTGTTGAAAAAATAGAAACTAAAAGAGGGTAGAATAGCAACGTATATGTTTTAATATTTTGGGTTTGGCATAAAAGTTAGTGTATAATTTTCATTAGCAAAACTAGGAATTATTCCTAAAAATAAAAGGAAGTAGAGAATTCCCTACTTCCCAATCATACAGTTTTTCTTTATGATGTTAATTGACAAGAAAAACACGTAAAGGAGACTGTATGATAAGTAATAGTGTAAATGAAAAAATGATTTCATTCAAGGAGTTAGAGAAAAAAATTTTTAAATATGTGTGTGAACTTGGATGTGAGATAACCCGAAGCATACTTGAAGCCTATGATGATGCTGTTGCTGTAAAACGTGATAAACAGAAATACCGGAATAAAGGAAAAAGAGCGACATGCATAAAAACGGTTTATGGATCAGTGAAATACCAGCGCAGAATCTATGGAACCATTACAGAAAATGGAGAGAAAGCTTATGTATATCTTCTGGATGCGGAAATGCGCATGGATAAGATCGGCATGATATCAAGTAATCTGGCAGAAAAGATTGCAATGACAGTAACGGAATCTCCGTATCGCGTTACGGCAGAAACAATAAGCAGTACCAGCGGTCAGAGCATCAGCGCCAGCGGTGTATGGAACGTGATGCAGCGTCTGGGTGAAAAGATCAGTGAAGAGGAAAAATACGCTGTAAAACAGATGCATGCTGACCAGACAGAGGGAAAGAAAGGGACTGCCGTACTGTTTGAAGAAATGGACAGCGCATTTTAAATGGGGATGGTGGAAGCTGGATAAATGAACCGTACGATCCAGACGTGATCTTCCAGTTAGACAGGTATCATATCTGTCAGGAGATCTTAAGAAAGATTGGAGATAAAGAAGCCCAAAAAGAAATCCGGGAACTGTTTGATGCTGATAAGCCGGATGAAATGCTGGAATATATCAAAACATATGCAGCGAGTGTGGAAAGCCCTGATGAAAAAGATAACCGGAGTAAAAAAGCGATGGAATTATATCAATATCTTGATCATAACAGGGAGGGACTTCTGCCATACAACAAACGTGGGATTAAGATAGCAGAGCCGCCAGAAGGAATCATATACAAAGGAATGGGCGTACAGGAAAGCCAGAACTGCACTGTGATCACGCTCAGAATGAAGCATCGGAGAATACGCTGGTCGGTAAAAGGAGCGAATAACCTTGCAAAAGCCTTATACCGGAAAGAAAACAGAGAACTGATAGAAACGATAGACAGATACACCGATGGACTGATATTCACAATGCAGATGCAGGAGATCGTAGAAAGCCTGAGTGCAGCAAAAGCACCAAAGAAAGATGAAAAAGGCAACAGTTATGTAGATGTAGTAAGTGCACATATGCCGATACTGGAAGCTGTACAGACAGCATCAAGAAAGGCGTTTAAGAAAGCGTTTTCCTGTTAAGAAGATAAAACACTTGAAAAGGTTAATTTAGTATATAAAAGTAGATGAGATATCATAGAGAAAACAAAAAGGTAAGATGCCAACGATTACTTGACACAAACGGCATAAAAAATGTAATTGCATTTTATATAATTTTCGTGTAGATTGTAATTAGAAAAGCTGTGTATCAGCGGTGGGTTGACACCTAAAATCTGATACGTTTTCCGAACGAACGTGTCGGAGGTTGGCAGGCAACGGAAAAACCTGTTATTTTCCAGACGAAGGAGCTGGAGGTTGACAGACAACGGAAAAATCAACCATGAAAAGGGAATGTTTGGTGCTGCGGCATGAGCGTTCCCTTTTTACTTTATAGGAAATTTGAAAAGAATGGCTCACCACGAGCTGAGTTCCTTATGGATGAAGATAGACGGACTATGAGAATAAGAGTTCCAATTAAAATAATTCGTCGCTTTTTTAACGAAAAAAGCGACGAATAAGGCGACGAAAAAATCAACCACGAAAGATTGGGGACAAAAGGTGTGCAGCTACATTTTAATTACAATTTGCAAATAAATAAAAGTGTGATACACTTCTTTTTAGTGAGCAAAGAAAGGACAAAATCATGGCATCAGAATTATTAAAAAGAAGTGAAGTGAAAGAAGCGGATACATGGAATGTAAAAGACATGTATGCGACCACCGAAGCGTGGGAAAATGAATTAAAAGTTATCACAGGGATTGTCGATAAAATTGCTTCGTATGAAGGCAATGTTACCGCGACTGCTGAAAATCTCCTGACTGTTTTGGAGCATCTGGCAAGTGCAGGAGAAAAAATTGAGAAAGCGTTCAATTATGCAGAGCGTCTTTTTGACGAGGATCAGACCAACACCACACATCAGGCGATGTCCGCAAAAGTATATTCCCTTTATGCGGCAATGGGAAGTAAAACTGCGTTTGCAGATCCGGAAATCATTGCAGCGTCCGATGAGACGTTAGAAGCATTTTATAAGGAATTACCGGCACTGGAACTTTACAGAAAGCAGATCGCAGAAATCCGCAGAATGAAAGAACACTGTCTCTCAGCAGAGATGGAAAAACTGCTTGCAATGACAGCAGAGATGAGCCAGACACCGGCAGATACGTTTTCCATTTTAAACAATGCAGACCTCGTATTCCCGGAGATTGAGGATGAAAGCGGAGAGAAAGTCCGCATTACACACGGTCGTTACGGACAGTTTTTACAGTCTGCAGACAGACGTGTGCGCAAAGATGCATTCGAGAATTTATATCAGACCTACAAACAGTTTCTGAATACATCTGCAAGCCTTTACTGCGGTAATGTAAAGCAGCAGGTATTTCACGCAAAAGCAAGAAAATACGTTTCCTCTCTGGAGTGTGCGGTTGATGCAAACAATGTTTCTTCGAGTGTTTATCACAATCTGATCGACACGGTGAACAGGAACCTTGATAAAATGCACCAGTATGTTTCCCTGCGTAAAAAGTGCCTCGGTGTCGGGGAACTTCATATGTATGACATTTATACACCGATGATCGCGGATGTTGCAAAGAAGATTTCTTTTGAAGAAGCAAAAGAAACCGTATTAAAGGCACTTGCACCGTTGGGCGAGGACTATGTCAATAAAGTAAAAGAAGGTTTTGAAAACCGCTGGATCGATGTCTATGAGAATCAGGGAAAGAGAAGCGGTGCATATTCTGCCGGAGCATATGGCTGTCATCCTTATGTATTGTTGAATTACAACGGTACACTGGATGATATGTTTACGCTGGCACATGAGATGGGACATGCAATGCATTCGAACTATTCCAACGAGGCGCAGCCTTATATTTATGCCGGATATAAAATTTTTGTGGCAGAGGTTGCCTCTACCTGCAATGAGATTCTTCTGATGGAATATCTGTTGAAAAATACAACCGACAAAAAAGAGCGTGCATATCTTTTGAACCATTATCTTGACAGCTTTAAGGGAACTGTTTACCGTCAGACACAGTTTGCAGAATATGAAATGCTCACCAATAAAATGTATGAGGACGGAGAGAGTCTGACCGCAGATAATCTGAGCAGCGTATATCTCGAACTCAATAAAAAATATTACGGATCAGACATTATTTCTGATGAACAGATTGCATATGAATGGGCAAGAATCCCACATTTTTATTACAATTTCTATGTTTATCAGTATGCGACAAGCTATTGTGCAGCATTTTCTGTGGCGCATAAGATTTTGGAAGAAGGCACTCCTGCAGTAGAACGTTATAAAAAGTTTTTATCCGGTGGCTGCTCTATGGCTCCGGTCGAACTGCTTAAGATTGCAGGTGTCAATCTGGAAACACCGGCTCCAATCCAGGATGCATTAAACGCATTCGGTGAGATCATCAAAGAGATGGAAACACTGGTGGAAGACTAAACAATAGAATAGACAAAAAAGCTGCAGCCTTGACTTTATTTCGTCAAAGCTGCAGTTTTTTATATGGATCATACAAATATGTTCTGTCCTTTTTGTTTCAGCTGAACCAGAAAATAAATATAAATCACATCTGCCACAAAACAAATCAAGCCTGTAATGAATGTGTAAGCGTGGATACTGCCAGCTCCACACAGAATTGTTATAGGAAGTATCCAATATGAAATATCCCAGAGTTACAAATTAAATTAAAAAATGTTAATTATAGTTGAAAAAGTAAAAATAACTGATACAATAATTGATAACCAATATATTAAAAATATAATTGTTATTAATTATTAAAAAAGTAGAAATCACTCATTACTAATATATGAAACTATATATAGGGAGATGACAAGTATGGAACTTCAGATAAATTGTATGCAAAGTCTATATAGAAAAATGGAAATGTCACAGAGAAAAAATAAAGGATATTTTTCAATTATGTCTAATGAAACAGAAACTTCTTTAAATAGTCTTGCTCAGGAGAAAGTACAAAGAGGGTTTTCAATCCATGATGCATATTCAATTATGAAAAGTTCAGGTACAAAATTTAGTGTGGGAAATCTGGCAACCGTATCTGAGAATCTTGATAAAAGAGTAGATACAGAAAGATATTCCATAGAAAGTACCAGTGAAATAGCAGGATATTGGCAGATATATGATAAAACACTCAACCAAACGTTTGTTTTGAATCCTGATACAACAACGCTGCAAACAGATACTAACACAAATAAAAATTATATTGTGTTCCAAAATGTATTTGGCGAACCAGAGAATGTTATGTATGCCGACAATGAGCTTGTGGGAGCCCTGAAACAGTTCCTAAACACAGACAGTATACCGACAACATCCTTAAATGAAAATTATGTAATTGATATCAATAAGTTTACAGGTATTGAGAGTTTAAAAGTTAAAGGGAATGAAGGTGCTGGTTCTTGGAACTTAATTTGTAATCAAGAACAAAAAGAAAAGCTGCAGGAGTTAGCAAATCTGTATAAAGAAAAATACCCTAATCTTGTAAAAACAGATGGTATGGCAATGGGATTTGCAGATGCCGAAGTTGCAGGGCAAGCTGTAAGAACAGAAAATGGAATTATGTTGATAGCCTGTAATGGATTAAACTATATGGATAATGTTGATCCATCAAAAAGTTGGCATATTATGTATTCGATAAATGATACAGATATGTATAAAAAAATCATGAATGCAATGACAGAAGGTTATATTATCGGAAAAGATATTGAGAATGTTTCAAAATGGGAAAAGTATTTTGAGGAAAAAGAATTGAGTTATGAGCGAATATTATCCGATGAAGAATTGGAATTATTGCAGATGAACAAAATTTAAAGTTATCTTATCGAGTTATTTATCATTTAAGGGCTTGTATGATTATAGGAAAGATAGAAGCGAAGAGAAAAGTGTTTAAAGGCTGTTAGGATTTTGGATTAGATAAAAAGGAAGCGAACGTATGAAATGATATTATGATACATTCGCTTCCCTTTTGATTTGCGTTATAAATATTCCCTCAAATCCTGCCGCAGCTTTTCTTCCAGCCGGATCAGATCATCGGTCAGTTTCATTGCAGCGTCATCAGCTGCCGCATACTGGTTTTCGTACCGGCAGAGCGTCTTAATGCCCATATTGCAGCCATCTACGATCAGGTCGGCGATGGTGGCGTCGCTGTCATCCATCATGACTTTGGCGTTGGTTTTCATCCATGACATGCCTTTTGCCAGCATGTTTGGCTCCTTTGTTTCATCCCCGCATTCAGCAAGGATCGCGTGGGTTTCGTCACCGAGTTTTTCGTGCTTTTCTTTGGATTTTTTCAAAATTTCATATAAGTTCTTGTCGGTTACTTTTTCCAGAATCTCATCAATGGAAAAAACAGCCATCTGTATGCCGGAATTACATTCGCGGAGCAGTTTTACGGTATCGCTATCGGACATGTTCGGTTCCTCCTGATTTTGCTTTGTATGAATGATTTTGATATCAATATTTACTCCTAGTATGACGTCTGCAACAAAAAATATACAGAAAATTCAAAAAACAGTCGATTTACGGAAAAATATTGACGAGCATGAACTTTCGCTTTATAATAAATTTATCTATGCATATAATCATTTTACGAGAAAGGGCATGGTTATTTTATGATAAAAAGCATGACCGGATTTGGTCGATGTGAAGTGACCGAAGGAAACCGTAAATATACGGTTGAGATGAAATCCGTAAATCACCGTTATCTGGATGTGAATATCAAGATGCCGAAGGCGTTGAATTTCTTTGAGAGCACGATCCGCAATCTGCTGAAAGAATATATGGAGCGCGGCAAGGTAGATCTGTATATCACATTCGAGGATTTTTCCGAAGATAATTTCTGTTTGAAATACAACGAAGAATTGGCCGGTGAATATTTAAAACACCTGACTGCAATGGCAGACAAGTTTGGATTAGACAATGATATCAAAGTCAGCACCTTATCCAGATACCCGGATGTTTTCACGATGGAACAGGTGGAGACAGACGAGAATGAACTATGGGCAGGGCTTGAGAAAGCACTCCGCGGTGCGGCAGAACAGTTTGTGGAGAGCCGTATCAAAGAGGGAGAGCATTTGAAGAATGATCTCTGTGCAAAGCTTGACAATATGCTGAACTATGTTGATTTTATCGAGGAGCGTTCTCCAATCATTATGAAGGACTATAGAGAACGTCTTGAGAACAAAGTGAAAGAGCTGTTGGAAGATAAACAGATCGATGACGCGAGAATTGCCACAGAGGTGACGATTTTTGCAGATAAGATCTGTGTGGATGAGGAGACTGTCCGCCTGAGAAGCCATATCAAAGCAACGAAAGATGCTTTGGAGGCTGGTGGCAGCATCGGACGCAAGTTAGATTTCATTGCGCAGGAGATGAACCGCGAAGCGAATACGATTCTTTCCAAGGCAAATGATCTGGAAATCTCTGATACCGGGATCAACCTGAAAACGGATATCGAAAAAGTCAGGGAACAGATCCAGAATATCGAATAGGAACGATTTTATGGCAAAGTTAATGAATATCGGATTTGGCAATATGGTCAACACCGATAAGATCGTCAGCATTATCTCTTCGGATTCTGCACCGGCAAAGCGTATGATCTCCCGGGGAAAAGAGCAGGAGATTTTGATCGACGCGACGCAGGGAAGAAGAACCAAGAGCGTGATTTTTACTGAAAATAATAAAATAATATTGTCTGCATTGCAGCCGGAGACACTTGCCGGCCGGTTTAATGGCAATGCATCGGAGGGTGACTATGATACAAAAGAGTAAAGGAATTTTAATTGTACTTTCCGGCTTTTCCGGTTCTGGAAAAGGAACCATTATGAAAGAACTCATGAAGAAATATTCGGATCAGTATGCGCTGTCCATCTCTGCAACTACCCGATCTCCAAGACCGGGTGAGACAGACGGTGTGGAATATTTTTTCCGGACAAAAGAGCAGTTTGAGAAAATGATAGCCGATGATGAACTGATCGAGTATGCAAAATATGTCGACAATTACTACGGAACACCGAAGGCGTATGTAGAGGAACAGCTCGCTGCCGGAAAAGACGTTATTTTGGAGATTGAGATTCAGGGAGCCTTAAAAGTGAAAGAGAAGTTCCCGGACACACTGTTAATGTTTGTCACACCGCCGAGCGCAGAGGAGTTAAAGAACCGTCTGGTCGGAAGGGGAACAGAGGAGATGAGTGTCATCGAATCGAGACTTTCCAGAGCAGTTGAGGAGGCGCAGGGAATTGAAGCTTACGATTATCTGATCGTAAACGATAAGCTTGATGCGTGTGTGGGAGAAGTACATTCTATCATCCGCAATGAGCATTTCCGTGTTTCCAGAAATCTGTCTGCAATTTCTGATATGAGACACCAGTTGACTGCTTTTTCGAAAAAAGATTAAAATAATGTTTGCAAAAACATAAAAAAAAGCTTACATTAGATATCGGAAATCAGATATCTTTGATAAAAATAATTGAAAATGAATCAGCCGCAAGGCAGAAGAGAGGTAATATTATGATCCATCCATCCTATGTTGAATTAATGAAAGTTGTAAATAACAATGTGGAATTTGGTGAGGAACCAGTTGTTAACAGCCGTTATTCCCTTGTGATCGCTGCTGCAAAGAGAGCACGTCAGATCATTGCGGGAGATGAACCAATGGCAGACAAGATCACATGTCCAAAGCCATTGTCCATCGCTGTAGAAGAACTTTACGAGGGCAAAGTAAAGATCATTCCAGACACAGAAGATGAGGAGTAAAGAAAACCCGTCAGGGCTGCCGCACTTTTGAACGCAATTGTGCGACAGCCCTTTTGCCATAATTAATGTAGAAAGAGAGAATCGAATGAAATTATTATTTGTATCCCTCGGATGCGACAAAAACTTAGTAGACACAGAATTTATGCTTGGAATGCTCCGTGATGACGGAATTGAGATCACGAATGATGAGACAGAGGCAGATATTATCATCGTCAATACCTGCTGCTTTATCAATGATGCCAAGGAAGAGAGTGTCAACACCATTTTAGAGATGGCAGAGTACAAAAAGACCGGTCCGTTAAAGGCTTTGATCGTAACCGGATGTCTTGCACAGCGCTACAAGGAAGAGATCAAGACCGAGATCCCGGAGGTGGATGCTATACTCGGAACCAATTCCTACGAGGATATCGTAAAAGCTGTACATGAGGCGCTTGGCGGTACTTTTTATGAGAATTTCAAAACATTGGAGGGACTGCCGTCTATCCATACAAAGCGAAGCGTGACAACCGGTGGCCATTTCGCATATTTAAAGATCGCAGAGGGCTGTAATAAACGCTGTACTTACTGTATCATTCCATATATCCGCGGCAATTACCGCAGTGTACCGATGGAAGATCTGATCGGCCAGGCAAAAGAGCTTGTTGCAAACGGCGCAAAAGAGCTGATTTTAGTTGCCCAGGAAACAACTCTTTACGGTATTGACCTCTACGGTGAAAAATCATTGCACAAATTGCTGGACGAATTAAATAAGATCAATGGTTTATTCTGGATCCGCATTATGTACTGTTATCCGGAAGAAATCTATGAAGACTTAATTGATTCCATGATCCGCAACGAGAAAGTCTGCCATTACCTTGATATCCCGATCCAGCATTCCAATGACACAATGTTAAAGCGCATGGGACGAAGAACAAGTCATGACGATCTGGTTCGTATCATCACACATTTGAGAGAGCGTATCCCGGATATCACATTGAGAACTACGTTGATCTGTGGTTTCCCTGGCGAGACACAGGAGATTCACGAGGAACTCATGCAGTTTATCAATGACATGGAGTTTGACCGGTTGGGAGCATTCACCTACTCACCGGAGGAGGGAACTCCGGCTGCTGCCTTCGAAGATCAGGTGGATGAGGAACTGAAGAAGGACTGGCAGGCAGATGTCATGGAACTTCAGGAGGAAGTGATCTTTGATAAAAATGAAGAGATGAAGGGCAGAGAACTTTATGTGTTTATCGAAGGACAGGTAGAGGATGATAATGCCTATGTTGGAAGAACCTACCGGGATGCACCGGATGTGGATGGATATATTTTCATCAACACGGACGAAACCCTTATGACCGGTGACATTGTTAAAGTAAAAGTCACAGGCGCTTATGAGTATGATTTAATTGGAGAAATCTGTCAGTAGATTTCAGAAAGAAGGAAAAACTATGAATTTACCTAACAAATTAACAACTTTTCGTGTGATTCTCATTCCATTTTTTGTATTTTTTATGCTTGCACCAAATATGACAGGCATCAATCATTACATTGCTGCTGCAATCTTTATTGTGGCAAGCCTTACCGATCTTCTGGATGGTAAAATTGCAAGAAAGTACAATCTTGTCACAAACTTTGGAAAGTTTATGGATCCGCTTGCAGACAAGCTTCTGGTGTGTTCTGCGATGATCTGCCTGATCCAGACCGGACAGCTTGCAGCATGGATCGTTGTCATTATTATTGCAAGAGAGTTTATCATCAGCGGCTTCCGTCTGATCGCGTCTGACAATGGAGTTGTCATTGCAGCAAGTTACTGGGGCAAATTTAAAACTACATTCCAGATGCTTATGGTGATCGTGCTTATTTTAAATATTCAGATGTCATTTTTCCAGATTCTGGGCATGATTCTTACCTATGTTGCCCTGATTCTTACAGTTGTGTCATTAATTGATTACATTGTAAAGAACAAAGATGTTCTAAAAGAACAGAACTAAGAACGATAAAGCATGATAGATTTTCTGAAAATAAGGAGAACCGAAAAATATGAGAATTATTGCTGGTACAGCAAGAAGCCTGCCTTTGAAAACGATTGAAGGCATGGACACAAGACCGACAACAGACCGTATCAAAGAAACGTTATTTAATATGCTTCAGAATGATGTGCCGGGTTCGTATTTTCTTGATCTGTTTGCAGGAAGCGGACAGATTGGTTTGGAGGCAGTGAGCCGTGGCGCAAGATATGCTGTTTTTGTGGAAAATAACAAAAAAGCGTGTACATGTATTGAGGACAATATTCATTTTACGAAGTTTGACAGGGAAACAAAATTACTTCAGAGCGATGTCATTTCTGCCATCCGCAGCATGGAAGGAAAGTACAGGTTTGATGTCATTTTCATGGATCCTCCGTACAAGCACGAGTATGAAAAAGAAGTTTTGGAATGTTTAAAAGATTCCTCTATTTTAAAAGAAGATACGCTGATCATTGTCGAGGCATCTTTGGACACTTCTTTTGATTATTTAAGTGAGCTTGGCTTTACATTAAAAAAATTAAAAACATATAAGACAAATGTTCACGCTTTTATCACAAAGGCAGAATAAATCATCATAAATCCTGTCAACGGATTTATGATTTGCAGTCTGGAAAGGCAGATACATTATGAAAAAGGCAATTTATCCTGGCAGCTTTGACCCGCTGACCTTAGGACATATTGATATTATCAAAAGAGCATCCGGTATCGTAGATGAACTCGTTGTCGGTGTGCTGAACAATAGTGCAAAAAACTCATTGTTTTCTCTGGATGAACGTGTTAGTATGATTGAAGAGATGACAAAAGATCTTCCAAATGTGTCTGTCACATCGTTTGACGGACTTTTGGTCGAGCATATGAAGCAGATTGGCGCTACCATTATTGTGCGTGGTCTGCGTGCAGTGACAGATTTTGAGTATGAATTGCAGATCGCACAGACGAACCATGTAGAGAGTCCGGAGGTGGAGACTATTTTTTTGACGGCAAGCCTTCAATATTCCTACTTAAGTTCCACGATTGTGAAAGAATTCGCATCCTATGGAGGCGATATTTCCAAGTTTGTTCCTGCGCAGTTTATAGACAGAATTTATGCAAAATATAACATATCGAAATAAGGAGTGTTTCCTATGGCAAGCAGAATCGAACAGATTATTGAAGAAATTGAAGAGTATATTGATGGTTGTAAATATCAGGCATTGTCCTCTTCAAAAATTATTGTGAACAAGGACGAGTTAGAAGAACTTCTGAACGAACTCCGTTCCAAAACACCGGAAGAGATCAAGCGTTATCAGAAGATCATCAGCAACAAAGAGGCTATTTTAGCTGATGCACAGGCAAAGGCAGATGCGATCATTGCAAAAGCCCAGGTGAAAACGGATGAGCTTGTAAGTGAACATCAGATCATGCAGCAGGCATATGCGCAGGCAAACGAAGTAGTTATGATCGCAACCAAGCAGGCGCAGGAGATTTTAGATAATGCGACCAACGATGCGAACAATATCCGTATGGGAGCCATGCAGTATACAGATGATATTTTAAGAAATCTGGAGATATCAATCTCTCATGCAATGGATTCTGCAAAGGCAAGACATGAGAATTATATGTCATCACTGCAGGAGTTTTATGATGTTGTATCTTCCAACCGTGCAGAATTAAATCCGGCGGCAGAGGATACTGTTTCAGACAACACAGAGAATCTGCCTAAGATTGACATTTCTTCTGATATGTTAAAATAAAAATACACTGACTGCGACAGCGAGCAGGAAAGTACATAGTGTGAGAAACAATTTTACAAGACAGTATTTTTTCATGGACAGAGAGGTTCCTTTTACCATGGAAGATGTCTGGGCGATACCGCTTAATCCACCGAAGGCGGTGGCGGTCATTGCAAGGATATATTTGGTTTGAATACTCCAGTCTGTGTTGGTGAGACAGTTGATCCCGTTGGTGATTTCAAGAACGTTTTCCAACAGGATCAGGACAGGCTTTGGCAACGGAAGTTTTTCTACCAGTGAGATCAGGATTGAGAATAGCATGATATATCCACCGATCCTGACAAGTGTTTCGAAACCGTTCATAATGGCGGCATCTATGATCTTAAAAGTTATTTGAGATTGGGATGCCGTTTTTTTCTGCCTGTTTTCCTCTTTTTTTCTGTGCAATAATAACATACCGAGTATCAGTGCAGGGGCATATAGGATGAAAATACTGATTCCGAACATTCCTGTGAGCTGTAACTGCTGCAACAAAATATAACTTCCGATAAAAACCGGACTGATGTTATTGGTGATGTAAAATAAAATTTCAGCCTCTTTCGGATGAATTTTATTTGCCTTTAAAAGTTCGGCGCAGTTTTTGCTTCCCATTGGAAAGCCGAATAAAAAACCGCTGCACAAAATAAATACGCCTTCCCCGCTGACAGGCATAAAGAAACGGAAATATTTCGTCAGGTGCTTTGTGAGGGCATCCATGTAGCCAGAATGAATCAAAACATTGGATATTATGGCGAAGGGCAGAAGGGTGGGAAGCACTTTTTCATACCAGAGCATCAGACCATTTCTGGATGCGTTTACAGCATCTGCCGGATAAAGCAGGATATATGCAGTTAAAATAAGAATGGCAAAGCATATAAATTTCTTTTTCATAGTAAAATATATTGTTTTGAATTGTAAAAAATGTAATTTGTTTGTAACTTTCGTAAAATTTATCAGGAAAGAGTGGGGATGTGATTTTGCTGCAACAGAGATTTCTTCGTGATCTGTTACTTTTTATGCTGGTGGTTCTTATTAATGTATATCTTGGAATCTACATTGATAGTGAAGTGCTTAAGAAAAACTGTTTTCCTTATGAAACAGCGTTTGAAAATTTCCGAGATGAAGAAGTATCAGAAGAGGTAATAAATTCTTTTCTGTATGATTCGGAACCTATGGAAGAGAATGCTATTACGGAACAGAAAATCAAATCTATAAAATATGCAGACTTCGCAAAGCTCAGTGAATACCTTGCAATGTACTTCGCCTTAAATAATACCTGTTCGGATTCTGATTTATTAGAAGAAAATATTTCTTTTGTGAAAGAACATCAGCCGGAAAAATTTGAACGGATCCAAAGCAAGATTGAAGCGATGTGGACGGATGCGGTTTTGTTTCCGGTAGGAGCAATTGAAAATGAACCCGGAGCAACCGTGGACTTTGCAAATTCATGGCGACAGAGCAGAACCTTTGGAGGAGACCGGTTCCATGAAGGCTGTGATATTATGGCATCTGTGAACCAGCGTGGAATTTATCCGATTTACAGCGTATCGGATGGGGTTGTGGAAAATATCGGATGGCTGCGGCTTGGCGGTTACCGCATTGGAATCCGGAGCAGGCATGGCGCTTATTTTTATTATGCACATCTCTCGGATTATGCAAAAGATTTCCAGATCGGAGAAGAAGTGAAAGCAGGAACTCTGATTGGCTTTATGGGAGATACCGGGTATAGCGATACTCCAGGTACAACCGGAAATTTTCCGGTGCATCTTCATTTTGGAGTGTATTTTGATGATGAATCCGGAAAGGAGTTTAGTGTGAACCCCTTCCCCTTGCTCCGTTATCTAAAATCATTGTAATAGAAAGCAGACCTATGCTAAAATAATTTTATACATTTTATGAAATTTGGAATGATCGATCAGGAAAATGCCACATCATTACAGACAATAGAAAAAGGAAAGAACGAACTTATGCGCTTGGATAAATTTTTAACAGAGATGGGTCTTGGTACCCGCTCAGAAGTAAAGAAGATTTTGAAAACAAAACAGATCACAGTCAATGGAGAGATCGTTACAAAACCGGAAACAAAGGTTGCACCGGAAAACGACCAGATATCTTATAAAGGTGAACCGGTCACTTACTGTGAATACGAATATTATCTTTTTTATAAACCGGCAGGGTGTGTGACTGCAACGGAAGATCAGCTGCATAAGACGGTTATGGATTACCTGACCGATACGGTGCGCTCTGATTTATTTCCGGTAGGACGGCTGGACATTGATACGGAAGGTCTGCTTCTGATCACAAATGATGGGGCTTTGGCACATGATCTGTTAAGCCCCGCAAAACATGTAGAAAAGACATACTATGCAGTTATCGATGGCGTAGTTACAGAAAAAGATGTCAACAGCTTTGAAAACGGGGTTGACATTGGAGAGGAAAAGCTGACAAAACCCGGCAAATTACGCATCCTAAAAAGTGAACCAGAATCAGAAATTGAGTTAACAATTACAGAAGGCAGATTCCATCAGGTGAAACGAATGTTTGAGGCAGTCGGAAAGAAGGTTTTATATTTAAAACGTATTTCCATGGGGCCATTGCAGCTTACCGATGATTTAAAGCCGGGAGAATATCGCCCGCTCACAGAGGAAGAGATTACTGCATTGAAAATTGTGAATAAATAAGTTATAATGTTAAGGTTGCTATTTTGCAGAAAATTTTATTTTTAGATAGAAAGGTTATCACAAATGAGTCATGGATTTTTACCGATCAGTAAAGAAGATATGAAAGAAGCTGGCATCGAACAGCTTGACTTTGTATATATCTGTGGAGACGCTTACGTAGATCATCCATCTTTTGGACATGCCATCATTTCACGAATTTTGGAGGCTCATGGCTATAAAGTCGGGATCATTGCCCAGCCGGACTGGAAAGACAGAGAATCCATTAACCGGTTAGGCGAACCACGGCTCGGCTTTCTTGTTTCAGCCGGAAATATGGACTCTATGGTCAATCATTATTCCGTTTCCAAGAAAAGAAGAACCACGGATGCATTTACACCGGGCGGTGTGATGGGAAAAAGACCGGATTATGCCACGATTGTATATTGTAATCTGATTCGACAGACCTATAAACATAAGCCAATCATCATTGGTGGAATCGAGGCAAGCTTGCGTCGTCTGGCACATTATGATTACTGGTCAAATAAGTTAAAACGTTCCATTCTGCTCGATTCCGGTGCAGATCTTATCTCCTATGGAATGGGTGAACACAGTATCGTTGAGATTGCGGACGCTTTAGACAGCGGTCTGGATATTAAGGACATCACCTTCATTGATGGAACTGTTTATAAGACGAGAGACCGTGAGAGCATTTACGATGCAATCGAGCTGCCACATTTTGAGGCTTTAAAAGCAGATAAATTAGAGTATGCAAAGAGTTTTTACATACAGTACAGCAATACCGATCCTTTTTCCGGAAAACGGTTGTTCGAGACTTACGATGAAAAGCTGTTTGTCGTACAGAACCCACCGGCAAAACCATTGACACAGTCGGAGATGGATTCCGTTTACGCACTTCCTTATATGAGAGATTATCATCCTTCTTATAAAGAACTTGGCGGAGTTCCGGCGATTGAAGAAGTGAAATTCTCACTGATCAGCAACCGTGGCTGCTATGGTGGCTGCAGTTTCTGCGCGCTGACTTTCCATCAGGGAAGAATTATCCAGACGAGAAGCCACGAATCTATTTTAGCGGAGGCAAACAAGATCATCTGGGATCCTGACTTTAAAGGTTATATCCATGATGTAGGTGGTCCGACTGCGAATTTCCGTGCGCCGGCGTGCGACAAGCAAATGACAAAAGGTGCCTGTCCGCATAAGCAGTGTCTTTTCCCGAAGCCTTGCCAAAATTTAAAAGTGGATCATTCCGATTATCTGAAACTGCTCCGGAAACTGCGGGAGCTTCCAAATGTGAAGAAAGTATTCATCCGTTCGGGTATCCGTTTCGATTATCTGATTTATGATAATGACCGCACTTTTCTGCGGGAACTGTGTGAGCACCATGTCAGTGGACAGTTAAAGGTTGCACCGGAACACATTTCCGACGCAGTTTTAGAGAAAATGGGCAAGCCGGGTGTGGATGTCTATAACCGGTTTGTAAAAGCCTATAAAGATATGAATGAAAAGATTGGCAAAAAGCAGTATCTGGTTCCATATCTGATGTCCTCCCACCCTGGTTCCACCTTGAAGGAGGCAGTGGAGCTTGCAGAATTTTTGAGGGATCTGGGATATATGCCGGAGCAGGTGCAGGATTTTTATCCAACCCCTTCCACGATCTCAACCTGTATGTATTACACAGGTGTTGATCCGAGAAATATGCAGCCAATCTATGTCGCGGTCAATCCGCATGAGAAGGCAATGCAGCGCGCATTGATCCAGTACCGGAATCCGAAGAATTACGATCTTGTCTATGAGGCACTGGTAAAAGCAGGAAGGACAGATCTGATCGGATTTGATAAGAAATGTCTGATCCGTCCAAGACAGGGTGAGTATCAAAACCATGGGGAACGCAATATGCGCCATGATGGAAAAAAGGGCAGGACAGATCAGAAACCTGCAAAGAAAAAGACTATCCGGAATGTGCATAACAAGAAAGCCTCTGGAACGAACATGAATAAATCTGCAAAGAACCGTGCGGATCACAGCAATCCTCAAAGATCTGTCAGAAAGAAAAAATAAGAAAGCGAACCTGACTTTATATGAAACAGTTTACGATCAGCCCCAACGAATCCGGGCAGCGTTTTGACAAATATTTAAAAAAATTATTGAGCAATGCATCCGGCAGTTTTGTATACAAGATGCTGCGCAAAAAGAATATCACCTTAAATGACCGCAAAGCAGATGGAACAGAAAAATTAAATGCGGGAGACCTTGTAAAATTATTTTTGTCCGATGAAACTTTTGAAAAATTTTCCGGTAAAGATGAGACAAATTCCGGCTACATGAAGTTAAAGTCCATTGATTCAGGCAGACTTCAGGTTGTTTATGAAGATGATGATGTGATCATTATTAACAAACCATCCGGGATGCTTTCACAGAAGGCGGTTCCGGAGGATATTTCGGCAAATGAATATATTCTTTCTTATTTGATCCGAAAAGGTGCCTTAAGTGAGGAGCAGTTCAAAACATTTAAACCATCCATCTGCAACCGCTTAGACCGGAACACATCCGGGCTTTTGATCGCAGGAAAAACGTTAAAGGGACTTCAGACAATGGCGGAAGCGTTAAAAAAACGTACTGTCCAGAAATATTACCGTTGTATTGTAAAAGGAGAGCTGCGCGAAAAAACGCATTTGAAAGGCTACCTGTCCAAAGATGAACAGAACAATAAGGTGAAAGTTGTTTCCCATATCCGCCCGGAGGAAAAAGCAGATTATCTGCCAATTGAAACGGAATACCGCCCGGTGGCAGTTTCGAATGGATATACGGAACTTGAAGTCCATCTTATTACCGGCCGATCCCACCAGATCCGTGCACATCTTGCGTCCATCGGTCATCCGATCGTCGGGGATGGGAAATATGGTGATCTGAGAACGAACGAACGTTTCCGTAAAGAGGTTCATGTTCGTTCTCAACTGCTTCATGCTTACCGTATTGTATTGGAAGACGGAAGAGAAGTGATCGCACCGTCCGGCAGGGAATTTGAGGATGCATGGGACTATATACAGACATCAGCCTTTTAATTCCAGAGTTGGAGCGGCATCGATAATATCCTGCAATGGTGTCCATGACATCAGATCGCCGGAATTATCGGAGCCGCTGTCATCGTCTGCTTTTCGTTTAAATCCATTGTCACCGTTGTTCTTCCGCTGTTTTTTTACATCCTCCGGTGTGTCCGGAAGTCTGTGGTAAGCAGAAGAGTGGTGAAATTCTTTGGAAATCTCATTGAAAGCTGCGACCAGGCATTCTTTGTCCGGATCATCGTCCGGGATTCCGCTTACCGCTGCGGCAATATAGCCGTCTGCTTCCTGCTTGGATTTTGCATGTTTTAACTGGTTTTCAAGCATTTCCGCCATTTTCTGAATGCGGAGTGCATGCTGATATTCATCCGGATAATTCATCCGCAGAAATTCCATCTCCTGCGCCGTCAGTTTTTTGCCGTGCTTTAATTTGTTTACAATATGCTGCAGTTTCTGCTGCTTTTTATCTTCCGTGTCCGCATTGTTCGTGCCCTGCGTGACTTTTTGCATATATTGTAAAAGTGCGTTATCAGCCGTTGGAACATTTTTTGACAGTAAGGAAGAATGATTGTTCTCTGTGAGAATGTTCAGATTTATTTGCATAAGAATGACCTCCCCAATTCTTTGTATTGTATATCGGCACATTCCATAAAATTATGAAAACATTTATGCATAAATCCGGAAACGCAAACGCATGTTCTCATCTTCTGTCAGGACAGAAAAAAGTCTCCAGTGAAATATTCCCCCGGAGACTTTTTAACGTTTTTTACTTGGAAACACTGTTTATGTGACGTTTGATCGCTTCAAAACTTTCGGCGCTGACATCATGTTCAATCTTACATGCATCTTCTGCTGCAATGCGGGGATCAACCCCAAGCATGACAAGCCAGCTTGAAAGAGTGGTATGGCGTTCATAAATCTTCTCAGCGACTTCACGTCCGGATTCTGTAAGGTGAATATATCCTTCAGGGCTTACGGTAATAAAGCCATTTTCCCGGAGATTCTTCATTGCTACGCTGACGCTTGGTTTTTTGAAATTCATCTCATTTGCAATGTCAATGGAACGAACATTTCCCAGCCTATGATTCAGCACCAGAATGGTCTCCAGATAATTTTCAACTGATTCATTCATTACCATAAAAATAATACCTCCCACAAAACTTCTGTATTTATCAATGTATGATTCTTTGATAAATGTATATAAAATAATCATATCATACAACCCATTTTTTTACAAATCGGAATTGAATATTTAATAAAAATTTATCATTCGGGATATAAGAAAACAGCGTGCAATGTTTTCATTTTTCTGGCGTGTCATGCAAAAGTTATGATATAATCATGAAAAGAAGCGAAGAAGGCAGGAAATAGAAATGGCAACGTGGAATTCACGTGGTTTAAGAGGTTCTACTTTAGAGGAATTTATCAACCGCACCAACGAAAAATATTTAGAAAACGGACTGGCTTTGATCCAGAAAGTCCCGACTCCAATCACTCCCATTAATATTGATAAGGCAACCAGACATATTACGCTGGCGTATTTTGACCAGAAGAGTACCGTCGATTACATTGGCGCAGTGCAGGGGATCCCGGTCTGTTTTGACGCAAAAGAATGCAACACAGACACTTTCCCGCTTCAGAATATACATGAGCATCAGGTAGTCTTTATGGAGAACTTTGAAAAACAGATGGGCATTGCCTTTTTTTTGATCAGTTTTACTGCAAGAGATGAATTTTATTATCTGCGGTTTGCAAAACTGCTGGAATTTTGGAACCGGGCAAAAGAGGGTGGCAGAAAAAGCTTCCGCTATGAAGAACTGGAGCCTGATTTTTTTCTCCGGAAGAGCAGAGGCGTCCTTGTTCCATATCTGGATGCGATGCAAAAAGATTTGGCAATGAGGGATTGACAAGCAGATATTCTTTTCATATAATAAATCAAGCAGTTTCATTTGCTACCACATTAGCATACTAAAGTGTGCAAAATGAAACCTGTGAACGGATCATCCGCATGGGATGAGCATAAGGGAAAGGTATTAGATTCATTATGAAAAAACAATTATTACATACACCGGAGGGTGTGCGTGACATTTATAACGAGGAATGTGAGAAAAAGCTATTACTCCAGTCGGATTTACTTGGCATCTTAAAGGGTTACGGATATCATCCGATCCAGACGCCGACCTTTGAATTTTTTGATATTTTCGGGAAGGAGATCGGAACCACTCCCTCGAAAGAATTATATAAGTTTTTTGACAGAGAGGGCAATACGCTTGTCTTAAGACCGGATATGACACCGTCCATCGCAAGAGCGGCTGCAAAATATTTTATGGATGAGGATATGCCTATCCGTCTCTGCTATATGGGAAATACGTTTATCAATAACAGCAGTTATCAGGGCAGATTAAAAGAGAGTACGCAGCTTGGTGCAGAGCTGATTGGGGACAGCACCGTGGATGCAGATGCGGAGATTTTATCGATGACGGTAGAATGTCTGCAAAAGGCAGGACTGAAGGATTTCCAGTTAAGTGTCGGTCATGCGGATTTCTTTCAGGGACTTGTGGAGGCTGCCGGGATCAGTGAGGAGGACGAGGAAGAACTGCGTGAACTGCTCGCCAACAAGAATTTTTTTGGTGTGGAGGAATTTGCGGAGACCTTAAACCTGAAGGCAGAGTTAAACGAGCTGTTCCATATGCTCGGCAGTCTGAATGTGGACCTAAACGACCTGAAGCGTGCGAAAGAAGCGGCTGCTTCTTACCCTAGGATTTTAGCGGCGATCCATAATTTAGAAGAACTTCATAAAGTACTTGAAGTCTATGGGATTCAAAAGTATATTTCCTTTGAACTTGGTATTATCAGCAGTTATCAGTATTATACCGGTATTATTTTTTCCGGTTATACATTCGGAAGCGGAGAACCGATCGTAAAGGGAGGACGTTACGATAAACTTCTGACCTATTATGGAAAGACTTCCGCATCCATCGGATTTGCGATTGTCATTGACCAGTTAATGGCGGCATTATCCAGACAGAAAATCAATATCACCATAGAAACGAACGGTGAACTGATCGTGTATACAAAGGCAGCTCAGGCGAAAGCCATTTTAAGTGCAAAAGAAAAGCGTGCGGCCGGGACTCCGGTCGAGACGATTTTAAAGGACGACACGAAAACAAACGAAGATTACCAAAACTATGCAAAGCGTAATCGTATCAGGACAGTTACTTTTATGGAGGATTAGAAAATGGAAGATATGAGATACTTGACCTTTGCATTGGGAAAAGGAAGACTCGCAAAAAAAACACTGGAATTATTCGAACAGATCGGTATTACCTGTGAGGAGATGAAAGATAAGGACACAAGAAAACTTATTTTTGTCAACGAGGAACTAAAACTTCGTTTTTTCCTTGCAAAAGGACCTGATGTTCCTACGTATGTAGAATATGGTGCGGCTGATATCGGAATCGTTGGAAAAGACACCATATTAGAAGAAGGACGTAATATTTATGAAGTTCTTGATCTTGGATTTGGAAAATGCAGGATGTGCATCTGTGGACCAAAAGAAGCGCATGATCTGTTACAGCACCACGAACTGATCCGTGTGGCAACCAAGTACCCACACATTGCAAAAGACTATTTTTACAATAAAAAACATCAGACCGTAGAGATCATTAAGTTAAACGGCTCCATCGAACTAGCACCGATCGTCGGACTGTCCGAGGTGATCTGCGATATCGTAGAGACCGGCTCCACACTCCGGGAAAACGGATTGACAGTGTTAGAGGAAGTGTGTCCGCTCTCTGCCCGCATGGTAGTAAATCAGGTGAGCATGAAGATGGAAAATGAGCGGATCACAAAACTGATCTCTGATCTGAAGAATGTGATCAATACAGAAAGGAATGCAGTCCAATGAGAATTTTAAAACTGACAAAAGAAACACAGAATAATATATTGGAGAATTTATTAAAAAGAAGCCCGAACTCTTACGGCGAATTTGAGAGCCGCGTCAATGACATTATCCAGAATGTCAGGGAAAAACGTGATGAGGCGATTTTTGAGTACACATTAAAATTTGATGGTGCCACCATCGATCAGGACAATATCCGCGTGACGGAAGAAGAGATCAAAGAAGCTTATGAGCAGGTAGACCCAAAGCTTTTAGATGTCATCCGCAAGGCACTTGTCAACATCCGTGACTATCACGCAAAACAGAAACAGTACTCCTGGTTTGATTCCGATGAATCCGGTATCATATTAGGCCAGAAAGTGACACCGTTAAAAACTGTGGGTGTGTATGTGCCGGGTGGAAAAGCAGTTTATCCGTCCTCTGTACTGATGAATGTCATTCCTGCAAAAGTGGCAGGGGTTTCCAATATCATTATGACGACGCCATGCGGCAAAGATGGAAAGGTTTATCCATCTACATTAGTAGCTGCCAAAGAGGCGGGAGTCGATGCGATTTATAAAGTCGGTGGTGCACAGGCAATCGCAGCCCTTGCCTTTGGAACGGAGAGCATCCCGAAAGTTGACAAGATCGTAGGACCGGGAAATATCTACGTTGCCCTTGCCAAAAAAGCAGTGTTTGGTTATGTCAGCATTGATTCCATCGCAGGTCCAAGTGAGATCATGGTACTTGCCGATGAGACGGCAAATCCACGTTTTGTAGCGGCAGATTTACTGTCACAGGCAGAACATGATGAGATGGCATCCGCAATTCTTGTGACAACCAGCGAGACATTAGCAGAACAGGTTTCTGTGGAAGTAGATAAATTTGTTGAGGTTCTTTCCAGAAAAGAGATCATCCGGAAATCCCTTGATAACTATGGATATATCCTTGTGGCAGACACGATGCAGGATGCCATTGACACCGTCAATGAGATTGCTTCAGAACACTTAGAGCTTGTGACAAAAAATCCATTTGAGACAATGACAAAAATCCGCAACGCAGGGGCAATTTTTATCGGAGAGTATTCCAGCGAACCACTCGGTGATTATTTTGCAGGTCCAAACCATGTCCTTCCGACCAACGGAACCGCAAAATTCTTCTCACCGCTCAGCGTGGATGATTTCATTAAGAAATCAAGCATTATCTCTTATTCCAGAGAAGCGTTAGAGCCTGTATACAAAGATATCGTGCAGTTTGCAGAATGTGAAAAACTTACTGCACATGCAAATTCCATCCGGGTACGGTTTGAAGATTAATTGTATCTATTCAGCACCCATTCGCAAAACCGCTCTTTCAGAGCTTTCCTTTTGCTCATGTGGTTACTTCGCCAAAGAAATTTTCAAAATTATGCTCATTCATGCAAGCATGATTCGCAAATTTATGAAAATTGCCTTGGCTCTGAATAGATACAAAGAATTAATAATTACTTAAGTTGAAAAAAGAAGCAGAAAGGTTTAAAATAAAATGGCACGTACAGCAGATTATGTTCGTAAAACCAAAGAGACAGATATATCATTACATTTGAATTTAGACGGTACCGGCAGTTCCTCTATCCATACAGGGATCGGTTTTTTTGACCACATGTTAGACGGATTTGCAAGACATGGCCTGTTTGACCTGAAAGTCAATGTTGCCGGAGATCTTGCAGTGGACTGTCATCATACAATTGAAGATACAGGTATTGTTCTGGGCAATGCCATTAAGGAGGTCGTTGGTGACAAGAAGGGAATCCGGCGCTACGGAAGCTGTATTCTGCCGATGGATGAAACACTTGTCCTGTGCGCAGTGGATCTTTCCGGAAGACCTTATCTTGTGTTCGATGGAGAATTTACGACCGACCGCGTGGGATATATGGATACGGAGATGGTGAAGGAATTTTTCTATGCCATTTCTTATACCGCAGGAATGAATCTGCATATCAGGGTGCTTTCCGGCGGAAACAACCACCATATGATCGAGGCGATGTTCAAGGCTTTTGCAAAGGCACTGGATCAGGCAACGGTCATTGACCCGAGGATCACGGATATCCTTTCTACCAAAGGAAGTCTGTAGTTGACAATTCACATGTATCACGTGCGAAATATGATTAGAAAAGAAGCGGTCTGACGTATCAAAAATATGTGCAGACCGTTTTGTATGGAAAGGTATGAATATTAATATGGAACACAAAAATATCGTGGCAACAATTTACTTAAAGGATGGAAAAGCGATCAAAGCCAGAGACAATTACGAGGAATATCCGGATGTCATTGAACTTGCAAAACTCTATAATGACAGTGGCATTGATAAAATCATGATTTTTGACCTGTCCACAACAGATGAAGAGCATGAGCGCAACATACAGGTTATCCGCAACATTAACCGTAATATTGAAATCAAAGTCTGTGCAGGCGGTAACATTAACCGTATGGAGGACATTAAGAAGTTCATCTATGCCGGATGTCTTCAAGTGATCGTCAACGGCTCCAAACCGGAGAGTATGGCACTGGCTGCAGAGGCAAGCAAGCGTTTCGGGAAAGACCGTATTCTTGTTTCCGTGACGAATGTGGATTTTATCTTCAAACATCAGGATGAAATGGCTGATACATTCCATGAAGTGCTGATCTTAAATAAAGCAGTGTTAGATGCAGTGGAAGGAATGACCGATGTTCCTCATGTTGTCTACTTAAACGATGCTGATTATGATGAGGTTTTATCAATCTTATCCCGCAAAAATGTCCGCGGAATTGCAGGTTCTTTAATTAATAATCCAAAAACAGATATTATGGAGATGAAATCCCAGTTGTCTGCCTCCGGTATTAAGATGGATAACTTCGAGCCAAACTTAAAGTGGAGTGACTTAAAGAAAAATTCTGACGGCATGGTTCCGGTCATTGTGCAGGATTACCGTACGGATGAAGTGTTAATGCTGGCTTACATGAATGAGGAAGCTTTTGACACAACGATTAACATCGGAAAAATGACATACTACAGCAGAAGCCGGAATGAGCTTTGGACAAAAGGTCTTACTTCCGGTCATATCCAGTATGTCAAATCCCTGACAGCAGACTGCGATTATGATACCATTCTTGCAAAAGTTTCCCAGATCGGTGCTGCATGCCACACCGGAAACCAGAGTTGTTTTTTCAATGAGATTGTGAAAAAAGAATACGTTGAAAAAAATCCGCAGAAGGTGCTGGGGGATGTCTACAATATTATTTTAGACCGTAGGGAAAATCCGAAAGAGGGCTCCTACACAAACCTTTTATTGGAAAAAGGTCTGGATAACATCCTCAAAAAAGTTGGAGAGGAAAACACAGAAATCATTATTGCAGCGAAAAACACTGACCACGAGCATTTGAAATATGAAATCTCTGATTACATTTACCATCTCATGGTCTTAATGGCAGAGAAGGATATCACATGGGAAGAGATCACACAGGAACTTTCACAGAGAAAATAAAACGACAGGTTTATCTCGACAAACTGCGGGTACTTGCCACGGTTCTCGTGATCGCTGTCCACACAGTCTCACTCGGTTCCACGCTTGTTCCGGAACGGAGTGCGGTGTGGTATGGATTTGAGATCAGCAATTACCTGTTTTTGTGCTGCAACCTGCTTTTTATCATGATAAGCGGAGCCCTTCTTTTACCGGTGAAAGACGAACCCGCCGGGCAGTTTTACCGGAAACGGTTTTTGAAAGTGCTTGTTCCAATGGTGATCTATTATATTTTATATGTGTGTGCCAAAGAAGGTTTCGTCTGGCTTCGCCCCGATCACTGGGGCGCCATGTTAAAACGTATTCTGCTCGGTGCACCGGAGGAAGCGCCGCATTTCTGGCTGATTTATGTGATCATCTGGTTATATGTGCTGACACCGTTTTTCCGCTATGTAGTGCAGCATATCCCGGATTCTGTTTTAAGCGGGCTTGTGGCTGTGATCCTGATCTTCCAGATCCTTGGAACTTACTGGGATACGCTTTATTATAATTCCATTGTCTCCGGGATTCTCGGTTCTTTTGCCGGTGTTTTTATATTGGGATATTATCTGACAAGAGAGCAGGGGCGCAGAAAGTACTTCTTTTATGGAGCCGGAATCCTTTCTGTCTGTCTGGCAGTCCGTCATATCTTCAGTGGGGCACAATATCATCGTTATTTATTTAACAATGCGCCGCTTATGGTATTTTATACGATGGCTGTTTTTCTTTTCGTGAAACAGATTTATGTGAAAGCAGAGACGGAACATTTTTTTACAAAGCTGATCAGCCGCTACAGTTTCGGGATCCTTTTGATCCACTGGGGCGTGCTTCATTATCTGGTCAAACAGATTTTTCATGTCAGCCCGACAGATTTCGGAGTGATCGGTGGTTCGCTGCTCATGATCGTGCTCACCTTATTTTTTTCACTGATAGGTGCAATGGTTCTCGATCGAACGCTGATCCACTGGTGTCTGTTGCTTATTGCATGGATAGAAAAAAAGTTCTAATGAGATACAAGACTTCATATGATTTCAATGAGAAATCTATGGAGTCTTATTTTATGACCGATGAATATGTGGAAAGACGCAGAGCTTACGTCAACGAGATACGGCGCTCGTTTGACCGGCCGGAGGTGGAAAATGGCACCGCAGAAGAGGAATCACAGCCTTTGGTTCCGTGGATTTTTCTGAAAATCCGCATAGTGCTTGCAGTTCTTCTTATGCTCGCATTCCTTCTGTTAAAATATAATGCATATGAATTCCATGGCTATCAGGCAAAAGATGTCATTGACATTATTTCTGATAATCAGTATTATACAATTTTGCAGGATTATGTTATGATAAATGAGCATGACTGATTTCCCAGTCGTTTTCAGGAAAAATGAGAAAGGACAAACCGAATGACAAAATTAGCATTATCAGATGAGATACTGATGAAAATCGATAAACCGGCACGTTATATCGGAAATGAGTTAAACAGTATCAAAAAAGATAAAGAAAAAGTAGCAATCCGTTTTGCCATGTGCTTCCCGGATGTATATGAGATAGGGATGTCACATCTTGGCGTTCAGATTTTATATGATATGTTTAATAAAATGGAAGATGTGTGGTGTGAGAGAGTTTACTCTCCATGGCCGGATCTTCATAAAATCATGAAAGAAGAGCATATTCCACTGTTTGGATTAGAGTCCCAGGAACCGATCAAAAATCTTGATTTTATCGGTCTTACGCTCAATTATGAGATGTGTTACACAAATGTGCTTCAGATTTTAGACCTCGGACAGATCCCACTGCTTGCAAAAGACCGTACAGAAGACGATCCACTGGTGATCGGTGGCGGCTGCTGCACTTATAATCCGGAGCCGATGGCAGACTTCTTTGATCTGTTTTATATGGGAGAGGGTGAAATTTCTTTCTACGAACTGTTTGATCTTTATAAAAAAATGCGTGCAGAGGGAAAAACACGCCATGAATTTTTACATGAAGCTTCTAAAGTGCCTGGTATCTATGTGCCATCCCTCTATGAAGTGACTTATAAAGAGGACGGAACGATCGCATCCTTTGAACCAATTTATGAGGATGTTCCAAAAACGATCCAGAAGCAGATCGTACTGAATATGACAGAAGCTGTTTATCCGGAAAAACCTGTCGTTCCTTTTATCAAGGCAACACAGGATCGTGTGGTTCTCGAGATCCAGCGCGGATGTATCCGTGGCTGCCGTTTCTGCCAGGCTGGAATGGTTTACCGTCCGGTCCGTGAAAAAAATGTAGAGCACTTGAAAGAGCTTGCCTACAAAATGTTAAAATCAACCGGACACGAAGAGATTTCTTTAAGCTCTTTAAGTTCCTCCGATTATTCTGAACTGGAAGAACTGGTGAATTTCCTGATCGATGAGTTCAAGGGAAAAGGTGTGAATATCTCACTTCCTTCCCTGCGGATCGATGCCTTTTCGCTGGATGTCATGAGCAAAGTGCAGGATATCAAAAAGAGCAGTCTGACATTTGCACCGGAAGCCGGTTCCCAAAGACTTCGTGATGTCATTAACAAAGGTCTTACCGAAGAGGTGATCTTAAACGGTTCCAGACTTGCTTTTGAAGGTGGCTGGAACAAGGTAAAATTATACTTTATGCTTGGACTTCCAACCGAGACGGAAGAAGATATGAAAGCGATCCCGCAGCTTGCCAATGAGATCGCAGCTCTTTATTATGACACGGTTCCGAAGGAAAAACGGAATGGAAAATGTCAGATTACGATCAGTACCTCTTTCTTTGTGCCGAAGCCATTTACTCCGTTCCAGTGGGCGAGGATGTACACACCGGGAGATTATCTTGCAAGAGCGCGGGTTGTCAATGAGGGTGTGCATGCGCAGCTGAATCATAAGAGTATCAAATATAACTGGCACGAAGCGGATGTGACGGTTTTAGAAGGGATTCTGGCACGAGGCGACCGTAAGATCGGACAGGCTCTCTTAAAAGTTTATGAAAAAGGCGGCATTTTTGATGCGTGGAGCGAATATTTCGACTACCAGAGATGGGTGGACGCTTTTGCGGAATGTGGTATCGATACCGATTTTTATACAATGCGAGAGCGTGATCTGGATGAGATCTTCCCATGGGATTTCATTGATACCGGCGTATCGAAAGAGTTTTTAAAACGCGAATGGAAGAATGCACATGATGAAAAAGTAACCCCGAACTGCCGTATGAAATGTTCCGGCTGTGGAGCCATGAAATTTGGAGGAGGTGTCTGTTTTGAAAATAAGAATTAAATTTCGAAAATCTGGTGTGATGAAGTTCATCGGACACCTTGATATTATGCGCTATTTCCAGAAGGCAATGCGGAGGGCTGATATTGACATCTGTTATTCAGAGGGATTTTCCCCACATCAGATCATGTCGTTTGCAGCACCGCTCGGCGTTGGAATTACAAGTGACGGCGAATATTTAGATATTGAGGTGCACGAAAGCAAGTCCACAAAAGAGGCGATGGCAGACTTAAATGCGATGATGGTAGAGGGTGTGGAGATCACCGGATATGTAAAACTTCCGGACAATGCAAAAACAGCGATGTCCTTAGTTGCCGCAGCCGATTACAACCTTTTCTTTAAGGAAGGTTATGAAGTACCATTTACGAAAACAGAAGCCAGACAGGCGATTTTAGATTATTTTATCACGCCTTCTGAGGTACTTATCACCAAGCAGACAAAGAAAAGCGAAAAAATCATGGACTTAAAGCAGCTGGTTTATGATTTTAAAGTAGAAGGAACCGAGGAGGCACCGGAGTTTTACATCAATCTCTGTACCGGAAGTTCCGACAACTTAAAACCGGAACTTGTGTTAGAATCCCTTTTCGGCTATATGAACATTCCATATAATGCCAATGCAATCCAGATCCATCGTCTGGATGTGTATGCAAAAGAGGGGGACAAATTTGTTTCTCTGCTGGATATGGGCGAGGAGATCGCATAAAGAGGTCCTTTATGAATAAATATATTATCACGCATGAAAAAATAAAAATGCAAAACAGGGAAGAGCAGGACTTTATTGTCGCTGCTCTTTATAATCAGGGCAAAAAAATGATCGAGGTAAGCCTTACACCCCCAGATGAAGATAGTTTACTTGGAAACATTTATATTGGCCGTGTGGAAAATGTCGTACAGAATATCCGGGCAGCTTTTGTGAAGATTTCGCCGGAGCAGACCTGTTATTTGTCCTTAGATGATCTGAAAAATGCACATTTTACCAAAAAGCTCTCTGCAAGAAAAGAAATTGTGGCAGGAGATGAGCTTCTGGTTCAGGTAGAACGTGAAGCTTTAAAGACGAAAGAACCTGCTGTCACTGCGAATTTAAGCTTTGCAGGAAAATATGCTGTTCTTACAAGCGGAAACCGCAGGCTTGGAATTTCTTCCAAATTAAATAAAGAGCAGAAAGCACATTATAAGGAATTATTGCACGAATTTGATACAGAAAGCTACGGACTTATCATTCGAACCAATGCCGCAAGTGTCGCAGATGAAACACTAATTGCAGAGATTCGAAGCCTTGAGCAGGAATGGTCACAGATGCGTGAGAATGTCTGCCATAAAACCTGTTACAGTGTTTTGAAAAAAGCGAGACCAACGTATCTGGAAGACGTCAAAAACCAGCGGGAAGGTTCTGTCAGCGAGATTATCACCGATGACCGCGGACTCTTTGAAACCATCTGCATGGATTATGGAATTCATCCAAAACAGTTTATGACAAACGGTTCTGTCCCGGTTCCGGTCGATCAGTTTCAGGTGCCGACCATCTCTGGAACAGCAGATTCCCTGACATTAACGTATTACCATGATCCGATGTTAACGTTATCTTCACTCTACAGCGTGAAGTCCTCCTTAGAAAAAGCTTTAAGGGAACAGATCTGGTTAAAGTCCGGTGCATCCATTGTTTTACAGCACACAGAGGCACTTACGGTCATTGACGTGAACAGTGGGAAAAATATCATAAAAAAAGAGATGCGCGAAAATCTGCTCCGTATTAATTTAGAGGCAGCGAAAGAGATTGCCTATCAACTCAGATTGCGCAATATCTCAGGCATTATCATCATCGATTTTATCAATCTTCTTGCAAAAGAAGATGAGGCAGTTCTTTTAAAAGAATTCCGCACATATTTAAAAGACGACCCGGTGAAAACGGATCTGATCGACATGACCAGACTAGGACTGGTGGAAGTGACCAGAAAGAAGATTAAGAAATCTTTGCGGGACAGTTTAAAGATGAACTAAAAAAAGTGAGCAGCCACACTGTAAGGTCTGCTCACTTTTTTAATAGATTTATGCAGATTCAATCTCATACGTAAATCCGGCGTCCTCGATCACCTTGATGGTATCCTCGATCCCCTGGCCATCCTCGGTGAGATAACCGGATGCGAAGATAGAGTTGACAACGGACAATAAACGTTTTTCCTCTCCTTTAAAGTAAACCTCACGTCCGGCAGCACAGCGGATGTCTGCCTGTGGAACAAGAAGCCTTGCAAGGGCGAGAACCTTAAGACCATATTCAGGGGTTAAGCCTGAGGTATCTTTGTGTGCTAAAGGTGTTCCCTCAATTGGAAGCAAAAAGTTGATTGGGATTGCTTCCGGGTTAATTTCTCGGAGTTCTAACAGCATATCAACAACATCCTCTTTGCTTTCCCCCATACCAATGATCCCGCCACTGCAGATTTCATAACCCAATCCCTGCAGCATTTTGATATTTGCGACACGCTGGTCAAACGTATGCGTAGAGCAGATGTTCGGATAAAATGCACGGCTGCTGTTTAAGTTATGGTTAATACGGTCAAGTCCTGCCTCTTTTAATATGCGCGCCTGTTTTTCTGTCAAAAATCCGATGGAACAGCAGAGGTGTGTTCCGGTTTCTTTCATTTTACGGATTTTTGCAGCGAGTTCTTCAATCTCGGCGTCTGTGAATTTCATGCCGCTCAATCCGATACAGTGTCTTGCGAGATGATTTTTATTTACAAAATCATTGTCGCGGTAAAGTTTCTCATCGGAAACCCATTTATATTTCTCAATATCAGCTGATGAACGGCAGGATTGTGCGCAGTAAGCACAGTCCTGGGAACAGTTGCCGCTTCTTGCGTTTGTCAGAATGTGGATTCCGACATTGTCTCCTTTGTATTTGCGGCGCAGTTTCTCAGCGCGTGCAATCAGCTCGTCCAACTGATCATCCGGTGTATTTAAAATTGCAAGAGCATCCTCTCTGGTAAGATATGGATTTTCGGCTTCGGTTGTCTTTGGTTGTGTTGTCATTTTTGTACTCCTTTGTTACGTTTACAAAATTCAAATAAGTTACGGTATGAATTCACAAGTTTCTAAATTCAATTGTTTTTAAAGTAGCACGAAGTATGGTTAATTGTCAACATGCTCACTTATAGAAGTTGACATTTATTTGTAAAAGCTAGTTAACATTAGTATAAATATCTACATATGCAGATATTTCATTTTATTGTACTAATCTTGTGTCTAATATGATATGATATTATTTGAATTAGGGAATTTTGTAAATAAGAAGTGAATCTTCCAAAAGATAAATTTTGTAAGGAGTTTTCTTATAATCAAAAGGAAGAAAAAGCAGAAGTATTAAAGCAGCTTTTGGGCAGTATGGGAACAATAGGTGCAGGAAGTGTTGTGACAAAAGATATTCCGGCCAATTGTGTTGCGGTTGGAAATCCATGCCGTGTGATTCGAAAGATAAATGAGGAATGTTGAATATGAATTATAACGATTTTTTAACCAGACAACAGCAAATCAAAAAACTGTCTATTGCGGAGCAGAAAAATTTTTATGAACAGCTATTGAAAAAGAAATACGACAAAACCGAAGTGCGCATACTTGCAAGTTTTTATTATGGGCAGCTATTTTATCAGGAAGGAAATTTCAGAAAAACCATAGAGATTATAGAACCAATCATAGTGGACTATCAAAGCTATCCGTATACCCCTAAGTTATTGTCCTGTTTTAACCTGATAGGTGTGGCAACACATTGCGAGACAGAATATAATGTTTCCCGTTTTTTCTATGAAACGGCATTAAAAATTGCCATGGAAAATGATGAAAAATACTATTATGCATTTGAGTATAATAATATTGCATTGACCTACATTGAGGAACAAAACTATGAGGAAGCACTTAAAAGTCTTGCGCTCGCAGAAGACGTCCTGAAAGACTGTGATGAGGAAATGGGTGCTTATATCTATATCAATAAATCTATTTCACTTCAGAAACTGAACCGTTTAACAGAGGCTTTAAAGGCGTTTGAACTTGGAGTGAGCCAATATCATGCAGATACAATCGTTCCTGATGATGTCACCCGCTGTGCAGCAACACTTTATTATAAATTGGAACAGCCAGAAAAATATGAGACTTACAAAAAACAGATCCTTTCAAAAATGGATGAAATGTACGCGGCTGAATTTATGGATGCCTGCCGGGAACTGTTTGAGTGTGAAAGAGATTCTTGTGATGATAACCTTATGAACCACATTTTACGATCCATGAATCAGTATATGGAAAAATATCCGGATGAAATCAAGGTTGGACTTGAATTTGCAGAATTAATATATGTATACGCTGTTGGTAAAATGGACAAAGACGCAATTTTAGAGGCATTAGAGGCGAAAAACTATTATAAAGACCGGATTATTGAATATTCGAAAGAAAACCATATAAAATCTTTACAGCAATACATAGAGATTAATTCGCAGATATCTGAATTAGAGCGGGATGCATTAACGGGATTCAAAACCCGTAAGGCATATTACAAAGATATTGCAATCATCGAATGTGACGAGGAGATGTGTAACCAGCCGGTTGGCATCGCTTTTGCAGATGTGAATGGTCTAAAAAAAATCAATGACAATCTGGGACATGAAGCAGGAGATGAGCTGCTCGCAGCAATTGCGAAAAAAATCATAACCATATTCCAGGAGGCAGGTTGTTACCGTTTTGGCGGGGACGAATTTATCATTCTGTCATTCGATAAAAGCGAGACAGACTTTCAAAATAAGCTGCAAAAGCTTTCAAAGCTATGGACGGCTGAATGTTCGGCTTCCATTGGAAGTGTCTGGTTAGAACATGCAAAGGACATTGAAAAGAATTTGTCAGTTGCAGATGAGAAGATGTATGTGAATAAAAATCATTATTATAAAAATAGGTTTTAACTAAAAAGGTTAGAAAAATTTCAAAAAACCAGTTGACGTAATTCAATTGTTATGCTATAGTAACGAAGTATGCCGCACAGTGAGGTCTCAAATTCTGCATGTTTGCAGAAACCACAACTGGCGAGTAATGATAATAGGAGGTGCCATATGTACGCAATTATCGCAACAGGTGGTAAACAGTATAAAGTTTCCGAAGGTGATATCATTACCATTGAAAAACTTGGTGTTGAAGCTGGTGAGAAAGTAACTTTTGATCAGGTATTAGCAGTTTCTGACAACGGAATGAAAGTTGGAGCAGACGTAGCTAACGCAACTGTAGAAGCTTCTGTAGTGAAAGAAGGCAGAGCGAAAAAAGTTATCGTTTACAAGTATAAGAGAAAAACCGGTTATCACAAGAAAAACGGCCACAGACAGGCGTTTACACAGGTTAAAATCGAAAAAATTAATGCGTAATCGATAGGAAGATTGTTATGACTAAGATAACGATTTTCAGAAACCAGGATCAGGCATTTTTAGGTTTTGACTGTCTTGGACATGCAGGGTATGCAGAGGAAGGTGAAGACATTGTATGTGCGGGAATTTCTGCACTGGTGATCAACACGATCAATTCCCTTGGTGTTTACACGAAGGAAAAATTTTCTACAGATTCTGATGAAGAGACCGGAATGATCACACTCAGGTTTGATGCTCCGGCAGGTCATGATGCTGATTTGCTCATGAAATCCCTGGTTTTAGGCTTGCAAGGAATACAAAATACTTATGGAAATGATTATATCATTCTAACATTCAAGGAGGTGTAAGACATGATGAATATGAACCTTCAGTTTTTCGCTCATAAAAAGGGTGTTGGTTCTACAAAGAACGGCCGTGACTCTGAATCTAAGAGATTAGGTGCTAAGAGAGCAGACGGACAGTTCGTCAAAGCTGGTAACATTATTTACAGACAGCGTGGAACAAAGATTCATCCAGGTGTTAATGTAGGAATCGGTGGAGATGACACATTATTCGCTTTAACAGATGGTATCTTAAGATTCGAGAGAAAAGGAAGAGATAAGAAACAGGCTTCCGTTTATCCAGTAGCTGAATAATAAGATGAACAATGGACCCGACTATTTGTATAGATAGCCGGGTTCTTATTGTTTTGACATTCGGAAAGGGCAGACTAACTGTCCGCTTAAAGGAGAAAATCATGTTTGCAGACAGAGCAACAATTATCATAAAATCAGGAAAAGGTGGAAATGGACATGTCAGTTTCCGCCGTGAAAAATATGTTCCAAATGGCGGTCCGGACGGCGGAGACGGCGGCCGCGGCGGCGATGTTATTTTTGTTGTCGATGAGGGATTGAATACGCTGACAGACTTTCGCCACAGACGTAAATTTGCTGCTGAAAACGGTGAAGAAGGCGGCAAAAAGAAATGTCATGGGAAAGATGGCGCTGATCTGATCTTAAAAGTTCCGGCAGGAACTGTCATCAAAGATGCGGAATCAGACAAGGTCATTGCCGATATGTCCGGTGACAACAAACGTCAGGTGATCTTAAAGGGTGGTCGCGGCGGACAGGGAAATTCCCACTATGCAACAGCCACCATGCAGGCACCGAAATACGCCCAGCCAGGTGGTGAAGGAATTGAGATAGAAGTAAAATTAGAGTTAAAGGTGATTGCTGATGTAGGGCTTGTGGGTTTTCCAAATGTCGGAAAATCAACGCTTTTATCCCGCGTGACCAATGCACAGCCTAAAATCGCCAATTATCATTTTACAACATTACAGCCAAATCTTGGTGTTGTTGACTTAGATGGTGCCAAAGGTTTTGTCATTGCCGATATTCCGGGGCTGATTGAGGGAGCTTCCGAGGGTGTTGGACTTGGACTTGAGTTTTTACGTCATATCGAGCGTACCAGAGTCATGATCCATGTTGTGGATGCCGCCGGAACCGAAGGGCGTGATCCGATTGCCGACATCAAAGCAATTGACAAAGAACTTGCCGCTTATGATCCGGAACTTCTGAAAAAACCACAGGTCATTGCAGCAAATAAAATTGATTCCATCTACGGTGATGAAAATGAAATCATCAAAGCATTAAAAGACGAGTTTGAGAAAGACGGCATTAAAGTATTCCCGATTTCCGCAGTCAGCGGTCAGGGACTGAAGGAGCTTTTATACCATGTGAGCCAGCTTTTGGAAACATGTGGCAGAGAACCTGTCATTTACGAGCAGGAATACGATCCGGCATTGCGTTTCTTCCGGGATGACCCGTACACGATCACAATGGAAGATGATGAGACTTTCGTTGTGGAAGGCCCTAAGATTGAAAAAATGCTCGGTTACACGAATATCGAATCTGAGAAAGGTTTCCTGTTCTTCCAGCGTTTCTTAAAAGAACAGGGCATTTTAGACGATCTCGAAGAACATGGAATCCAGGAAGGCGACACCGTGAAGATGTACGGACATGCCTTTGAATATTACAAATAAAAGAAAGGAATTGGCAATATGAATCTTACAAGCAAACAGCGCGCTTATTTAGGAAGCGAAGCAAGCACAATGAACGCTATATTTCAGATTGGAAAGGCAAGTCTGACCCCAGAGCTTATCAATGGTTTAGATGAGGCATTGGAAAAACGCGAGCTCATCAAGATTTCTGTATTAAAAAACTGTGCAGATGACCCTCGTGAAATTGCTGAGATCATCGCAGAACGTACACATTCTGTCGTTGTGAAAGTGATTGGTAAAAAAATCATTCTTTTCCGTCAGGCAAAAAAGAATTCAAAATATGAATTACCTGTAAAATAAATTTCAAAACACTATAAAGGACAGCGATCATGAATCATTTATCAAGCAGGAAAATCGGTATTTTAGGCGGCTCCTTTGATCCGGTACACAATGGACATCTCGCCATTGCCAGGGCAGCCTACACAGATTTTGATCTGGACGAAGTCTGGTTTATTCCAGCCGGACATTCTCCGAACAAAAACGAAAGCGGTATGACTCTTCCGGAATACCGCGCCGAGATGGTTGCTCTTGCAGTAAAACCATACCCGTATTTTAAAATGTCTACGGTAGAGATAGAAGCAGAAGAGACGAGTTACACTTATCTGACACTCACAAAATTGAAGAATCGCTACCCGGATACGATATTTTATTTTATCATGGGTGCAGATTCTCTCGACTACTTTGATGAATGGAAACATCCAGAGATCATCTGTGAAAAGGCAGTCGTATTAGTAGCAGTGCGCGACCACTGGAATATGGAGGATGTCAAAAAGAAAATTCATGCAATCGAACAGTTATTTCATGCAAAGATCTATCCGCTTTCCTGCGACCGTTTTGATGCAGCCTCAAGAAACATCCGCCAGATGATAAAAAAAGGGGAAGATACCGGGCAGTTGGTGCCGGATGCAGTGAGCCAATTTATAAAAGAACATCATCTTTACGAAAATGAGAAATGATTTTTTTAATATTTCCAATCAATTTTTGATAGAGGATAACAATATGGAACTGGTAGAAATACGAAAAAAATTAAAAAAAGTACAGGATAAAGACCGCTACGAGCACACCAAAGGTGTGATGTACACCGCAGGCTGCCTCGCTATGGCGTACGGCTATGATATGCAGAAAGCCATGCTTGCCGGTCTGCTCCATGACTGTGCAAAATGCATTCCAAACGATGAAAAATTAAGACTATGTGAAGAAAACGACATTCTTATTTCATCCGTAGAACGTGAAAATCCTTTTTTGCTTCATGCAAAACTTGGTGCATTGCTTGCCAAAACAGAATATGATGTAACAGATCCATTGATTTTACATGCGATTAAAGTGCACACAACAGGTGAGCCGGATATGAATATTTTAGACAAGATCATTTATATTGCTGATTACATCGAACCAAACCGCAATAAAGCGGCTAATTTAGATCGCGTGAGGGAATTAGCCTTTCATGATTTAGATGTCTGTATGGCCGAAATATTGCACGACACACTGGTTTATCTGAAAAAGCGTGGTGGAAACATTGATCCGACAACACAGATGACCTATGAATTTTATAAACATTACAAAGAAACCATCTGATCCTGATCAGAAATCAAATTTATTTTAACATGGAGGTTTTTATGACATCAAAAGAATTAACCAAACTTGCAGTAGCTGCTTTGGAAGACAGAAAAGCAGAAGATGTAACTGTTATTGATATCAGCGAAATTTCTCCGATTGCAGATTATTTTATCATTGCAAACGGAACAAACCAGAATCAGCTCCAGGCAATGCGTGACGCTGCCGATGAAGCCTTATACAAAGCCGGCGTAAAAGTCCAGCAGATTGAAGGAAACCAGAGTTCCACCTGGATTTTAATGGATTATGGTGATATTATTATCCATATTTTTTCAAAAGAAGACCGTCTTTTCTATGATCTTGAGAGAACCTGGAGAGATGGAAAAGTTGTGGATGTAAGTGAATTATAATAAAAATACATGAAATTTCTAATTATCTTTTCATAAGTTAGCAAATGCCGATATATCCTGTATTTTAAGGATCATCGGCATTTGCTTTTTGGAAGAGTCCCTGCATAAGCTGGCATTTTACCAGTTAATCAGCTCATTTCTTTTCTTCCAAAGTATTTAATAGAAACACATATTGCAAAGACCGATATAATTACAGCACATGGTATAAACGGAAATAATGATAGTGTACTTCCTGTGTCTGTCGCTGTTACTGTATGTAATGCGTTTGACACAACATAACCACTATAACAATAAGGATATACTATCCATAAAGGTGTATTAGCAACCAAAACCCCCGGAATTATCAGAAGTAAGTTTAATCCCATAGATAGCATCGGTTTTTCAAACAGTATTGTAATTGCCCACATACACGAAATAGCTGGAATCATAGTCGTAAATAATTTTAATGTCCACGTTAATAAATAAAGGACAGGAATAGATTCTGTTACATTCATTATTTTAGTAGCAATAAAGCCTGCAATGACGAATGAGAGAGAAAAGATAAGTAACTGGATTGCTAAAAAGCTCAATAGCACAAAGAATTTTGTTAAGGCAAATTTTCCTTTGCTGATGGGTAAAGCAAGCATTTTTAATATACCATTATTCTTTGTTTCTCTGTTAGCAATCATAACGCATACAACTACCATTGAAAACGGAAGTAAATAATAACCAAAAAGCAATGCACTTTGAATAAACATTGCCGACCAAGCATTTGTATATTCTGGTGTCATATACATACTGATACTGAAAACACCAGAAACCACAACTAAAATAGGTGGGATTAAAAGCAAAGGTAAAATCATAGACCTTTTCACTTTCATAAATTCTATTTTTAACAATTCAATAATTGACATACGATTGTCTCCTTTATTCATAATGCTTTATTTTGCCTAAATACCAGCCAACCATGAAGAATATGATTGTTTCAACAAAGCCTAAAATTAAAACTTTCATATCAATACTAGCAGTAGAAGCTACCGCTGGTTTCATCATTAGTACAAATGGGTTAATAAGAAATATAGCTATATCTGAAAGCGACATTGCCATACCGCTAAAAAATCCTGCCACGCCAATACCTAATGTAAACCATATATTTTCACATCGTGATGATACCAAGAGCATAAATGCTAATACTGGTAAAGTTGAAACAAAGCAATATCCTGTATATTTAACAAGTGTTAATAAATCAAAAGTTCCACTGGGCAAAAATATCTTTCCAATAATACACAAAGCTCCGTTCTGCAAGACGATACAAACAGCGAGCAAAACAAACAATATATAAAATTTATTTTTGAAAATAGATGATGTCTTGAAAGGAAGCATATACATCTTTTTAATTGCACTTCCTTGAAATTCGATATTATATGTTAAAGTTGTCGCTACGATAATGCCAAACATATTAAGAACCATAATCATTCCGTAAAGCTGTGTCAGCAAAACATCCATAGGTGGAAGCGGTAAGTTTAACAAAACATCTTTGCGAACTATAAAATTTGCAAAAGAGTATAAGGCACCAAGAAGTCCAATAATCGGTAAAACTTCCAATATTCCGGTGCGTTTACATTTTTTCAATTCTATGGTCAAATTTCTCATAATTTTAACCTCTGCTTTCTGTTTGTGTTATCCTCATCAATCATGGATAAAAACATTTCTTCTAAATTATCATTTTCAAATCCAGATTCATGTGCTGTAAATTTCAAATCTTCAAGACTTCCCTCAAATAGTAATCTTCCATGATTCAAAATACCAATATCATCAGCTAACAGTTCAATTTCTGACAGCATGTGTGATGAGATCAGAATCGTACAATCATACCTTTTCGGTAGTGATTTAACGAGATTGCGAATTTCGTGAATACCTGCTGGGTCTAATCCATTTGTTGGTTCATCTAAAATTAAAATGGGCGGTTCTCCAAGCAAAGCGGAAGCAAGGCCTAAACGTTGTTTCATTCCTAAAGAATATTTTTTCGCCAAGCGATTACCAAATTCAGATAATCCTACTAATTCTAACGCTTCATCAACACTTGACGCAGGAAGATCTAAAATTCTACGAATAATATCAAGATTTTCTTTGCCTGTTAAGTTTGGATAAAATGACGGGGATTCAATAAAAGAACCAATTTTTTTCAAAATTTGAACACGATCATTCGCGAAAGTCATGTTATCTATTTGGAACTCTCCATCGGTAGGTGCAGTTAATCCCAAAAGCATTTTCATAGTTGTAGATTTTCCTGCACCATTTGGACCGAGAAATCCGTAAATACTACCTTTCTTAATGTGCAAAGATACATGGTCTACGGCGGTAAACGCTTTGTATGTTTTTGTTAAATTTTTAGTTTCAATCATGTTTTTCATAATTTTTGCTCCTTCTTTCTTCATACTCACAATATAAAACACCTACATTACAGCCACATTCTCTCCACCTTACATTTACCTTACAAATGAGAAAATAACTGTTTAACTTTTTTCAAAATGTTATAATGGGACAAAGAAACTGCAAAAAGGACGTGACAAACAAATGAATGATACATACTTAAAATCAAAAAAAATATTGATCGTTGATGATGAAGAATGTTTAAGAAGCATGCTTATAACCATATTAGAAGATGAAAATTTTTTAAATATTATTACCGCTGATTGTGTAAAAACAACTTTGGAAATCTGTCAACAGGAAAAACCAGATATAGCTATATTAGATGTCATGCTTCCAGATGGAAACGGTTTTGAACTTATGGAAACACTAAGAAGTTTCACTAATATTCCAGTGATATTTTTGACCGCAAAAGATGATATACAGGATAAATATTCTGGATTTGGGTTGGGAGCTGACGATTATATAACAAAACCCTTTATGCCAAAAGAACTTATATTTCGTCTAAATGCTGTATTACGCAGATGTTATAAGGAAGATAGCCCACTTATAGAATTACATGATTGTAAAATTGATTTAGCTAATGCACAGGTTATATGGGAAGATAAGATTTTACCTCTTACTGCAAAAGAACATGATATTTTAGAAGCGCTTGTACGAAATGCTAACCATATCGTAACAATAGACGCTCTTTGTGAAGCTGTATGGGGCGACAATCCATTTGGATATGGAAATTCGCTACTTGCTCATATTCGACGCATAAGAGAAAAAATTGAAATTACCCCCTCAAAACCAAAATCACTAATAACTGTTAAAGGATTGGGATATAAAATAAATGTGGAGAGCAGGTTATAATCATGCGGAATTTTGGGAAATTTATTAGTAAACATTTATTCATATACTTGTCAGTAATAATCCTTATAGTGGGTTTTGATTTACTGCTTTTCTTCCTAACTTTTAATGGTACTGTCAACAGTATAAGCGAAAATAATCCTGTCCAAACATTAGAAAAAGTATCTAATAATCTTACTATCCAAGATGGAAAATATATATTAAATAATAGGTGTCAAAAAGATTTAATTACAAACAACATCTGGGGAATTGTAATAGATAATAGCGGTAATGTAATCTGGCAATACAATCTACCAGAAGAAATACCACTTAAATATTCATTACAAGACGTTGCCACCTTTTCTAAGGGGTATATCAAAAATTATCCCGTATTCACATGGAAGCAAGAAAATGATTTATTGGTATTAGGTTATCCAAAGAACAGTTATTCAAAAATTGTGACTAACTATCTTCCTTTATCAGCAATGCAGAAAACTCCCATTATTCTGTTTATTATGTTGGTATCAAATGTAACTATTCTGTTTATTGTATATTATTTATCAAAACGAAATGTAATGCTGAAAGTTGCTCCTATTCTCAATGGATTAGATAAGCTATCTCATGGCGAAACGGTTGTCCTTAATATAAATGGGGAATTGGAAGATGTTGGAAAACGTATTAACGAAACATCATTGCAATTAGACAAACAAAATAAATCGAGAGCAAACTGGATAAGTGGCGTTTCACATGATATACGAACACCTCTTTCCATGATTATGGGGTATGCAGATAGAATAACTTCTTCATTAGATGTTGGGGAAAACACCAGAAAACAAGCAAATATTATTAAAATCCAAAGTGTGAAAATTAAAAATTTGGTTCAGGATTTGAACCTTGTGAGTCAATTAAATTATAATGTTCAGCCAGTTAAACAAACGCCTGTTCATTTATGTAAAATGATACGAGAAATTGTCGTTGAGTATCTAAATAACAATCTAGATAATAAATTTGATTTTGAATTAAATTTAAACTGTAATACAGAACAAATCTCTATTATAGGAGATGAAAGATTGTTATATCGGGCAATACAAAACATTATCTCTAATAGTATTAATCATAATGAAAACGGTTGTACAATCTCAGTCAGTTTAGCTGTAAATGGAAACAATTTAATATTGGTAATCAGTGATAACGGAAAAGGAATATCAGAAGAAAAATTACAAAAAATACAGTCAACACCTCATTATCTGCAAAGTACAGATGAAAGATTAGATTTACGACATGGTTTAGGACTTCTGCTTGTGAAAGAAATCATTTCTATTCATAATGGAACAGTATCTATTTCAAGTGCATTAAATAACGGATTTTCCACGACTATTTCCTTACCCATAAAAAAACAATAATAAAGCCCTGGCTTGTAACATAAAAATAAATGATAAATTTTTGTATATATCAATACAAGCAAAAGGATGAAAATCAGCTGACTGGTTGTCTGTAAAACAACCAGTCAGCTGATTTTCATTTTCTGTTAAAATTATAGAAAACGGAATACGCCAAACACTTTTCCTAAAATCGAACATTCTTTTACAATGATCGGATCCATCGTATCGTTCTCAGGCTGCAGGCGGTAATAACCGTCTTCTTTATAAAAAGTCTTAACCGTTGCAGAATCATCCACCAATGCCACTACAATATCGCCATTCTCGGCATTTGGCTGTTTCTTCACAAGAACATTATCACCGTTGAAAATACCGGCGTTGATCATACTTTCTCCCTTTACTTTTAACATAAAAGTCTCTTCATTCGGCATATATTCAACCGGGATAGGAAAGTAATTCTCAATATTCTCAGTTGCGAGGATTGGCTCTCCGGCTGCAACATGTCCGACAATAGGTACGTTCACAACCTCACGTCTGGTAAGGTTAAAATCGTCATCCAGAATCTCGATCGCTCTTGGCTTGGTCGGGTCTCTCCGGATATAACCATTCTTCTCTAACGTTTCAAGATGAGAGTGGACAGAAGAAGTAGACTTTAAATCGACCGCTTCACAGATCTCACGGACTGCAGGCGGATATCCCTTGCTTAAAATCTCACTCTTAATATATTCTAAAATTTCTTTTTGCTTTGCACTAATCTTACCTGGCATAAACTGTCTCCTTATATATGGAATTTCTGTAATGATCCAGCAGCTTCTTAACCACTGATTTCTTATCTATTTATCATGATAACATACCATATATTGAAATGCAAACATATATTCCGAAAATTTGTTCGACTTTTCTATTGACAAACAGATGTTCGAATAGTAATATACAGTTATGCAAACAAATGTTCGTAACAAGTGTTCGGGGTATTTATAACACAGATTTACAATTGATGATCCAGGGAGGTACCGTTATGAGAAATGAGAACAATACAATCACAGGCAGAACCTGTCAGATGTCTGGCAATACATCCAGCCGGGTGCATTCTGGTGATGTATCCAGAAACAGACGTATCGTTGTCCGCAGGCAGAAGATAGCTTTAGTTTCGGTCGCATTCATTGCATTGGCAATTATCATCTGTACATTTTTATCCGGTGCGGTCCGTACTCAGGCAGCACCTTCTGAGATTTCGTGCAAATATTATACAAGTATTGAAGTACAGAGCGGTGATACTTTATGGTCGATCGCATCCGATCATATTACAGAGGAATACCGAGATATGAATGCCTATATTGACGAAGTCTGCTCTATCAATAAGATTTCTCAGAATGAGATCCATGCGGGACAATATCTTACCATCCCATATTACAGCAGTATTGCCATTGCAGGGAAATAAAATAGGGCTGCGAATTATTACTGGAACAAGGTGTGAGTGAAAAGCAATGTTTTTTCTTCCTGTGACGGCAAGTTGTCAATTCGCCTGAAATAAGGTATAATAGTCATTGTTTCAACTATAAAGCATGTTCCATTCATGCTATAGGATGAAACAGTAATTATTTTGGGAGAGATTTAGTTCTATGTTACGATTTATATATGTTATTTTACTGAACCTGTTCCGTGCCCCTTACATGATTCCAAAGATGCGGAGGGAAGCTGACCATCCAGAAAAGTATTCAGCAGAAGAACGCTATGAGCTGGCAAGACATTGCATCCGTCTGATGAAAGTTACCGGTGGAATCCATACGAAAGCATATGGACAGGAGAATCTTCCGAAAGAGGGCGGTTACATGATGTACCCGAATCATCAGGGCAAGTATGATGCGCTTGGAATTGTTTACACACACCGTAGACCTTGTTCTATCGTTATGGATAAGGCAAAATCCAATACCATTCTTGTAAAAGAGTTTATTGATCTGTTGGAAGGAAAGCGGCTGGATAAAAAAGATGTACGTCAGGCACTGACCATTATCAATGAAGTATCGGAAGATGTTAAGAATGGAAAATGTTATATCCTGTTCCCGGAGGGTGGGTATGATTTTAATAACCGCAATCATGTCTGTGACTTTAAAGCCGGCAGTTTTAAAATTGCATTGAAAACTAAAGCGCCGATTATCCCGGTAGCTTTGATCGATTCTTACCGTGTATTTAACAGTTTCTGGCTTGGACCGGTTACAACACAGGTACATTATTTAAAACCTATTTTATTCGAGGAATATGGCTCTTTAAAGACACAGGAGATAGCAGCATTAGTCAGAGACCGGATCAATGAAAAGATCAATGATGTATTAAAAATCACTGAAAAGCAGGAAAAATAAGTTTTACCTATCTTTTACAAAAAATTTAAATATTGTTGATAGAAAGCAAATATCATCAGGCAGATAATAATACTAAAGAAAACAAAAAAATGTTTTAAAATTTAGAGAATGTCTGGTGTTTTGTTTATGATGAGATTATGGAAGTATGTAGATACAAAAAAATTAGATAACAAAAGCAAAGCAAATATTTTTTTGATCATGAATATTATATTGTGGTCAGGTATCGCTTTTCTGCTCAGCTTTGTCGCAGGTGTATTCTGTGGATACAGTGCTGAATGGGTGGAGTGGACAGTGATCATTACAGGCTATGCAGGAATCGGGATCGGATTCTTTGGAGGAGTTATTTATTATATGCGTCAGGCATAAGGATATTTGTCCGGTTACACAAGAATGCCCAGTCAGGTTTGCAATACAAAATCAGTATTGACAAATCAGGCTGGGCATATTAATTCATTTATCTACGGTTCACGAAGCTTCACATATTTCGCAGCACTTCTGCGGCGGTCATCATCAATAGCAGCATAGTGCTTTCGTGTGGTATTTACATCTTTATGACCTAGCACATCAGCAACAAGATAAATATCGCCTGTTTCGCGGTAAAGCGATGTGCCATAGGTACTGCGCAATTTATGCGGGGTAATATGTTTTAGGCTTGTTACGAGTTTTGAATACTTATTTACCATTTTCTCAACAGAGCGCACGCTGATCCGCTTGTTTTGCAAAGACAGGAAAAGTGCATTTACACTGCCATCTGCGGCAGTGATTTTCTGTCGTTCGACCATATATTCCATCAGGGCAGATCTTACTTCTTCACCAAAGTAAACAACAACTTCTGCGCCTCCTTTACGGTGAATTTTGATTCCATTATTTTTAAAATCAACATCATCCATATCAAGACCGACACATTCTGAAACACGGATTCCGGTTCCAAGCAGTAATGTCATCATAGCAAGATCTCTTTTCTTTGTTTTTTCATGGAATTTCTGCTGTTTTTCTGTGAGACTTTCCCCTGATTCCACCTCATCCAGCAGGTTTGCAACTTCATCAATATCTAAGCGGGTGATGGTTTTTTCATGGATTTTTGGCATATCTACCTTCACAGCCGGGTCCTGTCCGATCATCTCATTTTTATATAAATACCGGTAAAAGGAGCGGAGAGAAGCAAGCTTCCGTTTTAGTCCGCGCTCATCATTTGTATGTTCCACACCATCTTTTTCATAATATTTCAGATAGGAGAGATATTCCTCAATGTCCATAGGGGCTAAATTCCCCAAAACAGATAGTGGTATTTCTGTGATGTCCTTTTTGGTACATAATGGATTATTTTCATGTAGGTATTCAAAAAAACAATTCAGATCATATGCATACGCAATCCGGGTACGGGAAGAAGTAGTAGGTTCAATACCAATAAAAAATTGTTTGCAATACGGCGGCATTTTCTGGAGCAGATTGCGAAGCAATGTCTCATTTTTCACATTTACTTTTTCATAATAGGCCTTTTCTTTCATTGATGTCCCTTTCTTTCATGTTTTGTTTTTCCTGGCCAGCCTGGAATATTTCCATCCAAAATAGCGGTAAACATCCGCTTTTTAGCACCCGGGTGATCCAGATTGATCTGTCGTACCAGATCTTTTGCATATTGACGTTTTGTGACTCCATCGACAGGACACGGATTTTCCACTACTGGAAGATTATATTTATTACGAAAACCTTTGACCTCAGCCTCCGATACATACATCATTGGCCGGATCACAGTCAATTCCATACGGTCTAAAAAAGTGACCGGGGAAAAAGAATAAAATCTGCCCTCAAAAATCATGGATAAAACCATCGTCTCGATCATATCATCCATATGATGCGCATAGGCAACCTTATTACATCCCAATTCCTTAATTTTCTGGTTCAATGCACCTTTGCGGAGTTTTGCACAGAGAGAGCAGGGTGATGCTTCATTTTTATCACTGAAAATGATTTTTGCGATTTCAGTGGAAACGATATGATATTCAACCTGTAAATGTTCGCATAATAGTTTTACCGGTGTCAGATCAAAGCCTTCATAGCCTAGGTCTACCGTAATTGCGATCAGGGAAAATTTTTTCGGATAAAACTGCCTCAAATTTGCCATTGCATACAAAAGAGTGAGAGAGTCTTTTCCACCAGAAATTCCCACTGCAATTTTATCGCCTTCCTGGATCATCTGATAATCGTCCATGGCTTTTCTTGTTAAACTCAGTAATCGTTGTAATTCCATTTCTAATTGCCTTCCCAAATAAAAGACTGTATTTCAACACTGAAATCTATTATAATAAATTTGTATGCAAATTACAAATGAATCACTCATTTGGCTTTCAAAACCTGTAGGATTCAATTCCCACAACATTTATATGTAAATAAATTGCGTACAATTCATTGTCAAAGGAGATTTAATACACATGAAATTTGTAATACAGCGTGTTTCAAACGCATCCTGCACCGTAGAAGGAAACATCACCGGAAGCATTCAAAAGGGTTTTCTTGTCCTTATCGGAATATCAGATCAGGATACCATACAGATTGCTGATAAAATGATCAAAAAACTGCTTGGAATGCGTATTTTTGAAGATTCTGATGGAAAAACAAATCTGTCCCTGCATGATGTAAACGGAGAATTGCTGTTAATTTCCCAATTTACATTATATGCAGACTGCAGGAAAGGAAACCGTCCATCCTTTACAAACGCAGGAAAACCTGATATGGCAAAGCAAATGTACGAATATATCATTGATCAGTGTAAAAAAGAAATTCCGGTTGTTGAACAGGGAATCTTTGGCGCTGACATGAAAATTTCGCTTTTAAACGATGGACCATTTACAATCATATTAGATTCCGCTGAAATATGTTAACCCCTTGAAAACAGGACGATGCAAAGCATTTTGTGATATTTATTTTATCACCTGTTGGTGGCAGTATTGAGGCTCTGTAAATCAATTTATTCGCAAAACACAAGTTTAACGAATAGTTGGCTTATTTCAATGAGTTTTCCCAGGATTACATTCCCAGATTCAGACAACGTTCCGCAACGGCTTTTTATCAAAAATCCCTCATGGAAAACTCCATGAGGGATTACACATTTCAATTCAGATTATAAACTTCATGATTCATTTTATTTCATTGCATCCATCAATTCTCTGAACTTCAGGATCATTTCCACGCAGTTATCAGTGCCAAGCTTACCAGCATCAAGAGAAAGATTATAACTCTTAGAATCTCCCCATTTCTTGCTTGTATAATAGTTATAGTAGCTTGCACGCTGTTTATCCGTCTTATTGATGATATCTCTGGCTTTATTCTCTGTAATATTCAGATTCCTGCTGACATTTTTGATACGTACATCCAAGTCTGCATGAATAAAAATATTGATACAATCAGGGTTATCAGATAATGCATAATCTGCACAGCGTCCGACAATCACGCAGGATTCTTTTTCTGCAATTTTCTTGATCGTTTCAAACTGCGCCAGAAAAACTTTGTGATTTAATGGCATATCCAAAAACGGTGCTGCAGAATAACCACTGACAGAATATGTATCCATAACTAAAGAATATAAAAAACTGTTTGTCGGTTTTTCGTCATGGTTCTCAAAGATCTCTTCACAAAATCCGCTGTCTTTTGCAGCCTGCTGTAAAAGTTCTTTATCGTAAAGCTTAATACCAAGCTTTGCAGCAAGTTTTTCACCTACTTCTCTTCCGCCGCTGCCAAATTCTCTACCGATCGTATATATTTTATTTGCCATATCAATCCCACCTTTACGCAAGTTTTTTATTTATCTTTATTATAGCGTATTTATCAAAAATTGGAAAGATTTATTTTAAATTTTCTAACATTTTTCCATAATATTGTAACTGTAAAAACTTCTTGTCCATTTATATCAAGATAATGCGTAGTATTTTAACGTAAGTCACGTAGTATTTTTTCAAAATATTCCGGCAATGGTGCAGAGATTTCCATGTATTCTCTGGTTCCTGGATGAATAAATCCAATGGTCATGGCGTGTAATGTCTGTCCCTGCAATTTATAGGGACTTTTTCCATTGGAATAAAGCGTATCTCCTAATAATGGGTGCCCAATACTTGCCATGTGAACACGGATCTGGTGCGTTCTTCCGGTTTCTAACTTAAATTCCATGTAAGTATATTTATCAAAACGCTCTAAGACTTTATAGTGTGTGATTGCATCTTTTCCATTTTTTTCATTGATGGCCATTTTCTTGCGGTCAACCGGATGTCTTCCAATCGGAGCATGGATCGTTCCCTCATCATCCCTGACAACGCCATAGACGATTCCCCGGTATCTGCGGTTTACACTGTGTTCTTTGATCTGTTCTGCAATAAAAACATGACTCTCATCATTTTTGCAGACAATCAGAGAGCCTGTGGTATCCATATCAATACGGTGTACGATTCCCGGACGTATTTCTCCGTTGATACCGGAAAGACTATCCTTGCAGTGATACATAATCGCATTGACCAGTGTGCCACTGTAATGACCTGCTGATGGGTGCACGACCATTCCCTTCGGTTTATTGACCACTAAAAGATCATCATCCTCGTAAAGAATGTCCAGCGGGATATCTTCCGGAAGAATCTGTGTCTCTACAGCATCCGGGATTTCTACCGTCACCAGATCTTCGGTTTTTAGCCGGTAATTTGCCTTCTGAACCTTGTCATTGACAGAGACATTTCCATCTTTAATTAATTTCTGAAAAAAAGAGCGCGATTGCTCTGGAAAAAGGATACTTACATACTTATCCAGACGCTCGCCCTCATATTCGTATTCTACTTCAAATGTTTCTTTTTGCATATCACTGATCCTTATTTTTCAGCAGGTCTGCATATTTGCTGTGCAGAACGTTAATCATGAAAAATTTTATTATAGTCCTCCTCTTTATAATAAAACAATCCGAGAATGATCATTGCAAACGCTGCGACTGTCACATATATATCCGCTACATTAAAAACCGGAAAATCGATCAGTTTAAAATAAAAGAAATCGACCACGTAATTGCGGAAAACACGGTCAATAAAGTTTCCCAATGCTCCGGCAAAAAACAGGATACAGATACCGTCCATCGGACGGAACTTTTTATCGTCTGGAATACGTTTCAGGTAAAGATACGCGATCAGACAGAGTACGATCAGCGTAAAAAACACAAAAAAGATCTTCTTTCCCTGTAAGATTCCAAATGCAGCTCCACGGTTTTCCAGATAATGTAACTCAAAAACTCCATCCCAGATCACGAATGGCTGTTGATTCATTAATCCATGGATTGCCATTAATTTTGTGACCTGATCGATCACGATCAGAATGACCGACAGGATGATTCCTGTCAGTGCTTTTTTTAAAGTATTAGTTTTCTTTTCCATAAATATAAAATATTCCTTCCAAAATCTGTTCATCGGTCAGATTTTTTTCAATATAGGCATCTCCCGGTGTCTTTAACAGGATAAACTTAATCTGGTTTCCAACCATTTTTTTATCCAGCTTCGTTGTTCTTAATACATCATCCGGATTCTGTCCGGATACACGGATCAGAAGTCCAAAATGCTTTAATGTCTCCTCGATAAAGGATAGCTGCTCTTTCGTGAGATTTCCCTGTTGACAGGAAATATAAGAGGCTGCAATCATGCCAAGTCCCACACAGACACCATGTGACAATCCAAAATCTGAAAGCTTCTCCACAGCATGGCCGATGGTATGTCCGAAATTAAGCAGCGCACGTTCCCCCTTTTCCTTTGGATCACGCTCAACCACATCCCGTTTGATCAGGCAGCTCTGATAGACCATTTCCTCCAGAGTGTTATAATCTAATGCGAGAATTTCTTTCTCATGTTCATTCATCCACAGAAAATAATCGTGGTTTCTGATCAGACCATGTTTTAAAATCTCTCCAAAACCAGAGATAAGCTGGTCTTTTGGCAATGTTTTTAAAACATTTAAGTTCATATATACAAGTTTCGGCTGATAGAAGGCCCCGACCATATTCTTATACTGCATAAAATCAACACCGGTCTTGCCGCCAATGCTGCTGTCAACCTGGGAAAGAAGTGAAGTCGGTACCTGGATAAAATCAATGCCGCGCAGGTAGGTTGCTGCTGTAAATCCGGTGAGATCACCTACAACGCCTCCGCCTAATGCAATCATAAGATCATGCCGGTCAAAATGATTCTGTATTAAAAATTCATAAACACCATTGACGGTATCTGTATTTTTGCTCGCTTCCCCCGCCTGAAATTCATAACAGAAAACGTGTAAAAAGTTTTCTGTTAAAATATTTTTCACCGTCTCTGCGTAAAGTTTTGCAACATTGGAATCTGTAACAATACAGATTTTCTGGTCTGTCTGATATCCAAGCTGTTTTAAATCCTCTGCCAGCCCCTGAAAGGAATCTGTCAGTTTGATGTGATAGATCACTTTTCCATCTAAAGTTACCGGTAAATCTTTTGCCATAACGATAGCCCTCACTTATCCATATAATTTATAGCGAACTTTCATTCTTCCTTTGTTTGTTTCGCCCATCTCCCGCTCAAAAACAAAACGGCCATAACCACGCACCGAGATAATATCTGCTTCCTTACAGCGATAGGATGGATTCTGAACACATTTGCCATTCACAAATACTTTTTCCGCCTTGAAAAATTCCAATGCCTGGCTTCTGGAAAATTTGTAGACACATGCGATCATGCTGTCTAAACGGTTCGAAGTGATGATTCCATCTTTTTCTTCAAATTTCTGCTGCTGTCCTAACGCATCTGCTGACACAGGAGATAGCTTTACAACTGTATGACGTATTTTATCAAGATTCTCCATAAAATAAGGCGCCATGCTCTCCTCACAGATTAAAAAATATTTGTCCTCACAGATTACAATATCGCCTAATTTTGAGCGGTCAACACCAAGATTCATCATAGAACCTAAAATATCCCTGTGTCCTAATTTTTCTGCAAACTTTGGATAAGATGGAACAATCTCAAGATATGCAATTGGAAACTGCCACTCATAATAAAGAGCATCAGGTATAAATGCAACTATCTGACGCTCTGCAAAAGGAACACCTCCAGAAGCTTCTGTCTTTGTCTCAAAAAACTTTTCGTTCTGGTGGTAAATATTCAGTTCATTTAAATTAAGGAAATCGCTGAATAAAACGATTCCCTTTCTATTTGCCTGTCTGGATAAATCTATTAACTTCTTTTTGCAAAGTTCCTGCTCATTCATAATGTCGTTCTCTACAGTCCTCTGGTTGTATCAAAAGAGTCTACAATATTCAGAAAATCACCTGAAATATCAACCGCTGCCGGAGTGATAATGAAAATGTAATTCGAAATCTTCTGAAGATTTCCGCTGATTGCAAAACAGGAACCAGAGGTAAAGTCAATGATACGCTGCGCAATCTCTACATCTAATCCCTCCACATTCAAAACAACTGTGCGGTTGTTTAACAATGTCTCCGTGATCTCTCTTGCATCCTCAACAGATGTCGGTTTGATCACACATACTTCCATACCAGCGAGATTCTGCTGTTTTTTGGACGGACGGATCGGTGTGACTTTTGGAGTGGTCTTTACCGGTTTTTCTTTGTAATCATCGGTAAAAGTATCCTCTTTTTCACGTTTCTTAAAAGAAGATTTTGGTTTTACTTCTTCCTCTTCGTCATCATAATCATAGTCTTCATTGTAAAAATCGTCATCGTCATCCGGATTCAAACGCATCACATTTAAAAATTTATCAAGAAAACTCATTTTTTGCTGCTCCTATTAAACTGATTTTAAATTCTGCTTCTTTCTCTTACTGGTATCCGGTGCATTATTGTTTGTTGTAATTGCGTGCTCCAAAAATTCCAGTTCCGACACGAACCATGGTAGCTCCCTCTTCGATTGCCACCTCGTAATCGCCTGTCATACCCATAGACAGAATTTCCATAGATACATTATCTATGTTTTTCGCAGCGATGTCAACAGATAAATCTTTTATTTTACGGAAATACAACCGGTTATCCTCTGCATTTTCCACGTATGGCGCGATGGTCATAAGTCCTTTAATGCGGACATTTTCCAGTTCTGCGATCTCTTCCACTAACTGGATCGCATCTTCCTCGGAGATACCGAACTTGGATTCCTCATGCGCAATATTTACCTCCACAAGGATCGGAACAATGATATTTTTCTTCTTTGCCTGAATATTGATCTCCTCTGCCAGACGGTAGGAATCAACAGAATGGATCAGTGCAACCTGTCCGACAATGTATTTTACTTTGTTTCTCTGCAGATGTCCGATCATATGCCATTTGATATCCTTTGGCATTTTCTCGATTTTATCGCAGAGCTCCTGCACTTTATTTTCGCCGAAATCCCTGATATTTTCATCATAAATTTCCTGAAGCATCTCAATTGGTTTTGTTTTACTGACAGCGATCAGCGTCACTTCTTCTCTCTTTCTTCCTGCGCGGTCACACGCTTCCTGTACACGTTCTTCTACATTTTTTAAATTATCTTTTAACATTTGATTTTATCTCCTTCGCCGTTGTCTTTATTTGATCAGCTGATTTTCATCAATCTTTGTCCCATCTAACGCAATATGGTCGTATAATGCGATGCCATAAGTTGTACCTGTCTTTACGATCGTATATTCCTCGTTCTGATATAAAACATCAATCTGCTTGAATACAGCATAACCCTTGTTAATGTTGTAAACACCCTGTAACGATGCAGTGTCTGTACCAACACGATACGTCTCACTGGAATCCGGTTTCTGCAGGATATCCCCGGAGGACACATACTCACTGTCGATATAATAGGTATCGTCTGTCTCATAATAAATGGTTGGTGTCACAAATTCCGTGGTACTTTTTCCGTCCTTGTCCGTGCGTTCCACCAGAATTCCCTCATCGCTGGAATCCCCGCCTTTTAAGAAAAAATCGATTGGAACGGTGTAAAACTCTTTCTCGGTGATCGCGGAATTTGGAATTTTAAGACCGGTTTCTTCGGACAGTAAAAGTTCAATCTCCACATAGCGCTCTGACGCATATCTAACCATAGCACTTTTCAGTGAGAGAATCAAATACTGCTGTCCCTCACGCCCGACAATGGAATAAGTCGCGTAGGCTTCTTTTGCATCTTTTAAAAAGCGGATCTTAATTGTATCGTCATCTTTTAATGATTCCGCTGTTGCATCCGGCACTGGAACAATAATATTCCAATATTCGCTGTCGATCAGCTTGTACTCAGGTGAACCGGCCTGGATAGCCGGGTTTGTTTTCAGATCGTTTTTGGAATAACTGGATTCGTCAAACATTGCGGCCGTAAAATTATCAACCGTAACATTTTCAAATCCGTCCGTATAATAAGTTACGATTCCTGGCACATCTGTGATCACTTTATGAAATGTATTATTGTTCTCCGCAGAAGCAACATAATCCGAGATATCATTTAAGGCGTTTACACTCAATGCCTCACTCAGAGATGCATTGACATTGTCCTTAAAGCTGTATACCTGATAATAGTTTTTTCCATCATAGGCATATAAAAAGTCATTGATGGTTTTCTCAATTTCTGCAAGGTTCTCACTGTCGATGGTACTTCCATCCTGGCTGGCCTCGTTGATCATGTTCGAAACGTCTCCATTCTCATCAACGGAGCAGACCAGATCGCCGTAGGCTACTTTGGAACCCTCTTTTACATAATAATTCACTGCACCGGAATAATCTGAATTGATAATTTTTTCATCGCGCAGGATCAGACCATTGTATACATTATTGACCGCAATGGTTCCCTGCTCCACCTCATAAACAGAAATATGTGTCTCTGTCAGATAACTGAACACATTAAATACCAGATAAATAAAGATGATGACAAATATAATGACACCAATATTAAAATTCATTGGTTTTCTATATTTCACAACATTTTTGTTTTTTTTCAATTGCATAACCTGCCTTGTTTTTCTCACTTCCGCTCATTATAGCATTTTTTACAGGGCAAAACAATGTGATTCATGTATAAAAAATAGTTTCACAGGAAAAAATAAACAAAAAGATGATATCAAAGGAGATATACTCATGAAAACAAATTGGTTGGATTATACTTTACTGACATTGGTGATCATTGGTGCCATTAACTGGGGACTGATCGGATTCTTCCGCTTTGACCTTGTTGCCTTTCTGTTTGGAAATCTTTCATGGCTTTCCCGCATTGTCTATGCGCTGGTAGGTATCGGTGGTCTTTACACGATCAGTCTTTATGGAAGAATTAAAAGTGGAGACGAAGCTTAGAAAAAGGTTGAGCTGTTTTGTATGCAAAAAAGGTTGTTGCACTAAATCAAGTTAGCGCAGCAACCTTTTAACAGCAAAGTAATTATAGGGAAATGACAATCTTTGCTTTTGCACACTCAGGTAATCTGGACTCATCTCTTGAAACACTTAAGATAAACTTCACATTGTATTTCTCACTGATGATGTCGAGTTTTTCAATTGCATGCTGGATCTCGTCATCCGTCTCAGCAAATGCAATTGTAAGGAAACTATCAAGATACATCTCTTCGAGATCGTGATCCTGTGAAACAATTCCGCATAAGAATCCAAGGAACTCATCGCAATTATCAATTGGATAATCCATCACGTTGATGAGACGGACCTTGTTGTTCAGTTCATACATATGCTTCTGGCTTTTGTCCAGATAAACAATATTTCCAGATGCGGCTGTAACAGAATGATTTACTTTGGCTAATAATTCTTTGGTCTTACCCTTTCCCTTTTCGCCTGCAATAATTTCTATCATTGTCATTTCCTCCTTATATTCCCTGTTTTATGTATTTTGAATAAAAACAGTAGGTTTTATAAAACAATTATAGTACATATGCACATAAAATACAACTGTTAATTCGCAAAACCACTGAGCATTTCATTCATGAGAAGATAAAGGTTTGACTTTCCGTCTGCTTTTAAAACAATGGAGACGATCGGCTGTCCGGAAGCATTATAAGAATACAGTACCAGACAGTATCCGGCAGCTCCTGTTGTTCCGGTCTTTCCACCTACGACAGTGATCCCTTCCGGCGCTTTTTCCTTACCGGTGAGGTACTGATTTGTATTCTCCCATGTTCTCTCTACGCCCGCACCATTCACATCTGTGTATACAACATCATAACTCATCGTACTGATGATATCGAGAAACGTCTGATCCTGCACTGCATTCTGGAAAATAAGGTAGAGATCATAAACGGAGGTATAGTGGTTTTCATCCGGAAGTCCGTTTGGATTGACAAAATGGGATCTTGAAGCACCCATTGCAAGTGCCTCCTGATTCATCATGTCTGCAAAACCTTCCACGCTTCCGCCGATATGCTCTGCTATCGCAATTGCAGCATCGTTTCCACTCTTTAACATCATGCCATATAACAGATCCTTAAGCTGTACCACATCACCTGCTTTCAAACCGCAGACAGAAGAATCGGACGCCTGGTCTGCCGCATTTTCACTGACAGTCACATAATCTTCCAGATTTCCGTATTTTAAGGCGATATATGCGGTCAGAATCTTTGTTGTACTGGCAGGATATAATTTTTCATAAATATTCTGTGCGTAAGTTACGGTATTAGTCGCAAGATTGAAGGTTCCTGCTCCTTCTGCCACCTGCGAATCAGTCGTATCATTTCCAATGTTCACATCATCTGCCACACACAGATTCTGTGAAAAATAAGTTTTTTCTGACCCGGCTCCCTCAGATGCCAATCCATAATCTGCCGAAGTGCTGTAGATATCATAAGGATTATCATAACTTACTACCGTCTGTCCGCACCCGGACATAAAAACAGCTGCTATGCCACACAGACACAGCAGTCTCATTTTATTTATACATTTCACGCCACTCTAAATCTCCTCTGTCTAATGCTCGAATCAAAAGTTCGGCAGTGGCAAGGTTCGTTGCCAAAGGAATATTATGTGTATCACATAATTTCACAACATTATTTACATCCGGTTCATGAGATTTCGGAGTAAGTGGATCTCTTAAGAAAATGACAAGATCGATCTCATTATGTTCAATCTGTGCACCGAGCTGCTGGGAACCTCCCAGATGTCCAGCCAGATACTTATGAACATTGAGATTGGTCACCTCCTCGATCAGTCTTCCGGTTGTTCCGGTTGCATAAAGTTCATTCTTCGAAAGAATCCCTCTATATGCGATGCAGAAATTCTGCATTAATTTCTTTTTTGAATCATGCGCAATAAGTCCAATGTTCATTATGCGGTTACCTCCTGTCAATATTTTTTCGGCTGTAGTCCAACATTCAATACAAGCCCCACCCCTATATATAATGATAGAAGCGATGTAAGACCATAGCTGACAAATGGAAGCGGCAAACCGGTATTCGGAAGCACCCCACTTGCAACCCCAATGTTCACCAGGCTCTGAAAGCCTACCAGTGCAGCAAATCCACAGCAGATCATTTTACCTGCGGTATCTTTTGCTTTTCTAGCAATTAATATACACTCAATTGTGATGAAAAGCAATAAAATTATAATGATAACTGTACCGATAAATCCAAGTTCTTCCCCCGCTACTGCAAAGATAAAATCTGTCTGGGGTTCCGGGATAAAGTTACCGTTTTTTACCGAGGTGGCATCTGTATTATTCAGTCCTTTTCCCCACAGCTGGCCGGAACCGATCGCCATGATGGAATTCTGCTGCTGGTAAGCATCTGCCGGGTAATCATCCGGGTAAAGCCATGCCATAACACGTGTCACCTGATAACTTTTGATAAACGGAAGTTTGTCCTGGATCAGCAACGTAAACATTATCACTGCTGATGGAATACTGACAGCCAAAACACCTGTTACTATTTTATAACTTAATCCCGCAACAAACAAGAGGGCAGCAAAAATTAATGCGGTAACAATTGTCGTTGAGAGATCCGGCTGCTTTAAAATAAGGGCAAGCGGTATGCCTGCGAGTACAAATGACAAGATCAGTACCTTCGGTGTATTGATTTTCTCTTCATGCTTCATAAAAAAGTAGGCGAAAAACAGGATAATTAAAATTTTTGCCAGTTCAGAAGGCTGGAAACGGAATGAGCCGATCTCAAACCAGCGCTGTGCACCACCGGCATCATCACCGGCAAACATAACGAGCAAAAGCACACCGACCATAAAAAAGTAGATCAGCCAGGAAAACTTCAAAATAAAGTTATAGTCGATCAGGGAGAGCATCACCATGATCGTAAGCCCGGCGATCATACCCAAAATCTGTTTGCTCTGCACGGATGGCTTGGCACTTCCGATCAGAAGGATTCCGATCACATTTAAGATCACCACATACATGACCAATATGAACTTATAATTTCTCAGTTTGTACTGTTTAAACATTGCAATTCTCTCTTTTTGTATTCTTTTAAAATGACTTTTATCTCAATATTCTCAGGTTCTACATCTACATACTTTGTGATCACATTTCCGATATCGCGCCGTATGTATCCCATCGTTTCTTCGTCTAAAATGTTGTTTTCATAATGGATCATACATTTTAAACGTTCTTTTGCGGCAGTTACAGATTGTTCTCTCATTTTTTCTCCATTTCTGCGATACACAAAAGTCAGCTATGAATTGATGGTCTGCTTTGCAGGCTTGTTCCAGAAGAATCCGCGGAAACGGTGTTTTTCCTGAAGAAAATCCGGGATTGGAACCGCTTCCCCCACAAGGCGTCTGCAGATGTTCTCATAACAGGTCCGGGAAGTGCTTCTCTTTTCCATCATGCTCTCGCCATGGTTCTGCGAGATAATAATATGTTCATCTTCTAATACCACGCCCAGAAGTTCCGTGTTCAAAAGTTCGCAGATATCGGAGATCTGAAGCATGTTTCCCTCTTTTACCAGCTGTTTTCGAAATGAATTGACCAGCAGATAAGTGGAGATATCTTTTCGTCTCCTGAGAAGGCGCAGGACACAGTCCGCATCATGAACGGCTGCCACCTGCGGTGTTGTCACAACGACTGCTTTATCTGCCGCGCAGACGGCAAGATCAAATCCGCTGTCAATGCCTGCCGGGCTGTCCACAAGGATATAATCATACGACTCTTTTAACTCCTCCATGAGCGTCTGCATCGCCTCTGTCGTGATTGGTGGATGCTCTCTGACACATGCAGATGGAATGACCGAAAGATTCGGGTATCTGCGGTCTCTTATGACAGCCTGCTTCACTCTGCATTTTCCTGTCAGGACATCGACCAGATTGTATACGATCCGGTTTTCGAGTCCCATCACAACATCGAGATTGCGAAGCCCGATGTCCGTGTCGATCAAAATTACTTTTTTCTCTAATAGTGAAAGTCCAACTCCGACGTTCGCTGTGGTAGTTGTTTTGCCAACGCCGCCTTTTCCTGACGTGAAAGTGATCACTTCACTCATGAAGTAAGACCTCCTTTTTACTTAGTCATTAAAGCTGTTTGATGACTCACCTACATTTTCTGCCTGACCGTTTAACAGTTCCTCAGCATCCTGAACATCAAAATAATAAGAAAATACATTTTTGGCATATTCCGCAGCATTATGTGATGTATAACCGAATGCGATACGTGTTGCGATCGATATCTCAGGATCACTGTACGGCGCATATCCGACGAACAACGCATGGTTTGGACGGTTTGGACTCTGCTGTGCGGTACCGGTCTTACCTGCAACCTCAATCGGAAAATCATCAAATGTAGACAGATTTTCCACTACCATGCGCATTCCGGTATGAATGGCATTCCATTGTGTGGTGTCTAATACATCCACCGTATTTCTTACCTTTGGCTCAAAGGTTTCTAACGTATTGCCATCGGAATCGCATACCTTATTCAACAATGTGTATTCATATACATTTCCGTCATTTGCAATGGCAGATACATATCTTCCAAGCTGGATGGTCGCATAGTTATTATTACTCTGTCCGATTGCTGCCATGACCGGGTATTCATCTGCAATCTGCGGATCATTTTCCTCAATCTCCACGCCCGTTGTCTCATCTAATCCAAGAAGTGATGCATATTCCTGAATTTTGGAAATACCAGCCGCATCATCATAAGATGCAGAGAAATTATTCGTTGCGAGACGATAGCCGACATCATAAAAGAAATAGTTACAGGAATCTCTTAATGCCTCAGATACATTGATCAGTCCATGTGTGTAACCGTGATTTAATGCCCAGCATCTCGGGTGGTTGCTGATATTTTCATACACACCTTTGTCCATGATCTGTGTCGTTGGTGTGATCACACCAGTGGCAAGACCGGCAACGGAAGACACCATTTTGAAGGTTGATCCGGGTGCAGTACGTTCCTGCGTTGCATAGTTATAAAGCGGCTTGGACAAATCCGTATTGAGACCTGCGAAATAATCTGCATCAACCGTATTTGCAAGACGGTTGTTATCATATCCCGGATAGCTTACCAGTGCCAGTAACTCTCCTGTTTTTACATCCGTGATCACACAGGAACCGGAGCATGGATCTAACGCAAGCTGTGCCGGCGTGATCTCAATGTTTTTGATCTTTTCTTTCAGGAAGCTGACCGGGCTGACTGCATTTGACTCCAGCGAACTGATCTCCTCCGCGTCGTAGGCAAGTACTCCCTGATCATATAAGATCATACACAGCTGTCTGCCGGAAACAGCTCCTGCCTTAATGAGATACTCATAAATAATTTTGGAAAATCCGGTATCTGTGGTAATGTCATCCATAATATAATCGCACAATGCCTCGTAGATTTCTGTCGAATCTGAGTACTTCTCATCAATTGTAAATTGTGTGATGTCGATCCAGTTTTGTGCGATCGCATGGTTTAGGTATTCCTGCGCACTGATCGTGCCACTCTGCCACTCCTGATATACTTCATCTGTTTTATCAATCGACTTTTGCAGAAGGATTTTTTTCTCCTTCAGCTGATTGATAATGTAAGTAAAATAATCCTGATTTTCCTCTCCAAGTGAACCAAACGCTGTCGGGGATGTACCTTTTAACTCGCTGGTCACTGACGAGAGGACGTTCTGCTGCCTGCCGGAGAATATCTGTAAGACAGCTTTTTCATTTCCGGTTGCATTTTCATCCGAAAAATGTTCAATGTCGATCACATTATTATTTACCAGTGCAAAATACACGTCAGTGATCGGGATATTCATCTCGGAACCGGAACTTTCGATATTGGAATACACAATACCGGCGATCTCCTGCTCTAACAGGTCATATGCTGCTATCTGTAAGTTTTTATCGATCGACAGATAAACATCATTTCCGGCAGAAGGTTCCTCGCGTTCCAAAACCTCCACAGCTTTTCCAAGATAATCGACATAAAGCTTTTCATAGCCTTTTGTTCCCTGAAGGGACGCATCCATCACCTGTTCAATACCGGCTTTTCCGACCACATCATTTAAAGTGTAATTGCCGTTATCTGCGGACAGGCTCTCATACTCTTCGGTAGAGATTTTTCCGGTATAGCCGATGATCGATGCGAAATATTCAGCATCATTGTATTTGCGGATCGTGTCGTCAATGACTTCCACTCCCTGAAGCTTTGATGCATTCTCACTTACGTAGGCAACAGACTCCTCAGAGACATCGCTTGCGATCGTGGTGGCAATATATTTCTGATAACTGTTTTCAGACATTGCATAGCGCACCACTGTGATTTTATATGCCATCTCCTCAGGATAATCCTCACTGACATAGAATCTGGAATTTTTCAGATAATCCATGACCTGTTCCGCAGTCGCCTGCGCCTGATTATAGCCGAGTTTTTTATCATATTTCAGGTCAGAATAAGAAACCTCCCCATAGACATCAGCCAGAAAACGTTTCAATGAAGTTCCACTGACATTAAATTCATATTTTCCACTGTCACTGATCGCAATTTTAAAATTGTTGATAATTGCATCCCCATTCTTCTCCAAAGCGGTAATGATATCTGCGATCTCTTCATTCAGAAGTTTATGTCTTTCACTGTTGGAATCATAGGAACCATTATCCTCGATCGTTATGGAATATGCGAGTTCATTGTAGGCGAGCACTTCGCCATTCCGGTCTAAAATATTTCCTCTGGTACTGTTTAACGTACGTTCCCGGACAATCTTTAACGTGTAATTGTCCTGATATTCTTCACCCTTTATGATCTGCAGCTGGAACATCCGGAAAATCAGCACAGAAAATAAAAGAACCATCACGGTTGCTGCGACAAGCAGCCTCGATCTGAAGATCGTACGGAAAAACTCTTTGATATTATCAAACAAATTTTACAGCGCTCCTTTTTTCTATTGTTTCAAGTTTCTGGTTAATTTTTAAAATTATAAAATATAAGAAAATGGTCACAACCATTGTATATACAAGTTCCGGTATCATGATATTTAACAGATAGTATAAAATATCAAACTTTCCACGGAATAAAAATAACAGGAAATAAATGATCAGACTGCATGAAAAATCGCTGACTGCGATCAGAAGCATCGGCAGTTTGATATCTTCCGGGTAAAACATTTTCCGAAAAAATCCGTTGAAATAGCCCACATACATATAAAGCAATGCGTAGAATCCCAGAATACTTCCTGTAAAAACATCTAAAAGAAGTCCTGTGAAAAAGCCAATCCACAGTCCTTCTTTTTTTCCTCTCATAAAACCAAATGCAGAGACAACAACAATCATCAGATTTGGAGAGATTGATGCAAAAGAAAGTGCCTGAAATACGGTACTCTGCAAAAGGTAACAAACTGCTATGATTAAAAATACAGTTATTTTTCTTCGCATGTCATCCTCCCTGATTTAATTTTCCACCGTCTGTTTCTTGTTCAAAATGACAAGTACTTCTTCGATATGCTCAAAATCAACCGCCGGTGTAATGGTTCCTGATTTTGTCAGATTATTGGAATCTGTCTCGATCGAGCTGATATATCCAATTAAGATTCCCTGCTGATAATTGTAAGAAACCGCGGAAGTGACCACCGGATCATTGATGGAAACTTCATTGTCTTTGTCATTTAAATTATTGAATTCGATCACCATATCTTCATTCATTTTCTGCAGACTTCCGGACACGATCAGGTTATCCGAAGTGGTCGTAACCATTCCGCTGACTTTGCTGGTATCGTTGATGATCGATGTCACCTTGGCATAATTTGGTCCGACATCTGTGACAATTCCAACAAGTCCGCTTCCTGCCATAACATTCATATCCACTTCAATTCCATCATTACTACCCTTATCGATTGTAAAAGTATTAAACCAGTTTCCACTGTTTTTTCCGATTACATTCGCTGCAACTTTCTCATAACTCGGGTATTTCTGATCGAGATTGTAAAGTTCCCTTAAGTTGTCTAACTCGTACTGCTCCAGTTTAATTGTATTCAGTTCTGTTGTCAGTTCATCTACCTGATTCTGCAGATCCTCATTCTCTGCCATGACATCACTTAAGTTTTTCAGATTTACCGCCTTGTCGGAGATCCAGGTGCCAACTTTATTGATTCCCTCCTGCATTGGCACAAAAACATAACCGGCTGCCGCATTTAACGGACCACCGGATATATTTAAAGTAAAACTTAATAACATGATGATAATACATACCCCTGACATGATCAGAAGAAGGTATCTTGCAGGAAGAAAAAATTTTGATTTTCGTCTCATTCCATTCCTCAATTTCTAACAACGTATGCAGGCGTATCCTGCATTACATTCTATTTTAAGATTTTATTTTTCATGCTGAACGCCAGATGTTTGTACTTCTGGTCACTTACAATCTTCACCAGTCCACGGACAACGCACTCTTCCGGCTCCTCACAGGTGTTGATCTCAATGCCGGTGATATCTTTGAACAACTGGCTCAGATTATGTATCTGGGAGCTTCCACCGGTAATGTAAATACCGGAATGGATAATATCTTTTGCAAGCTCCGGTGGAGTTTTCTCTAAGATCATCTTGATGGAATTACAGATGCTGTTTAAGTTATCCTTGATCGCCTCGTAGACAACTTCCCCTGTGATCTCCATCTCAATCGGAAGTCCACTTACCACATCACGTCCTACAATGACCATGGTTTCTGTATTTCCAGGAATACCGGAACCAAGCTTCTCTTTTAATGCCTGTGCGGTCTTCTGACCAATCACAAGATTATAGGTTCTCTTCACATAAGTAATGATCGATTCATCAATCCGGTTGCCTCCGAAATGCAACAGATCACTCAATACCAGTCCGCCGAGGGAGATGACAGAAATTTCTGTTGTATCTGCACCGATGTCCACAACCATGATACCGGTCGGCTCATTGACATCCAGTCCAAGGCCAACGGCATCCGCAATTGGTTTTTCACATAAAAGGACACTCTTTGGTTTTAATTTACTCTTGTAGAACATCTCAAAGAACGCTCTCTTTTCTACATCTGTAATATCAGTTGGAACCGCAACGATAAATTCAGCGCCCCGGATTTTTCCCTTCATATGCTCTTCTAAGTACATCTGGAGCATGGTCTGAAGATTATTAAAATCAGCGATTACTCCACTGATCACCGGGAATGTGACATTGATCGTCTCCGGTGCTTTTTCATACATTGCATAAGCAGCATCACCATAAGCATAAATCTGGTCTTTTTTTACCAGAGCTATGGTATTCTTCTCATTTAATATTTTATTGGAAGTCTTGCAGTAAATCTTCATATTGCAGGTTCCAAGATCAATTCCATATACGTTGCTGTTCATTTTCTTCTCCCTTGTGTTGTTTTCCATAATCAAAGAATCCGTTGTAGTTTCACGGAGTATTTCATAACGGTAACTTCCCATTATGTGAGATACCCGGCTTCCCGGTAACTGAAGTAAGTACGGTCACCTATAATAATATGATCTGACAGCGCAATGCCTAATAATTTTCCGGCTTCTGCGATCCTTGCAGTCACTGTATTATCCTCTCCGGAGGGAACTGCCCTGCCGCTTGGATGATTGTGTACCATCACAATGTGTACTGCCTTTTTCTCCAATGCACAGATAAAAATCTCTCTCGGCGGAACAATCGAGGAACTGACACTTCCTGTTGTGACAACAGAGTCTCCCAGCCATTTACATTTGCTGTCAAACATGCAGACGATCAGCTTCTCCTGCTGCTCGTGCCTTAGCTGTTCCATATAATACTCTGCAACCGTTGCTGCGCTCCTCATCTGAATACCCTCAAAATGTCTGGTATTGGCAATCCGCGTGGAAAGTTCCGCAATGCATTTTAACTGCATCGCGATCACATCTCCGATTCCGTGGATCTTTTTCATTTCATCGTAAGACATCTCATAAAGATTCATGAGGTTTCTGTCTTTCTGTGATAAAAAACTTCTTGCCACATCCACGGCAGTCATTTTACTGCTTCCTGATTTGATCACGATCGCTAAAAGTTCTGCATCGCTTAACGCTGTTGCACCGTATTTCCAGAACTTCTCATATGGTCTTTCGGATTCCGGTAATTCTTTTGTTGTGAATGAGTGATTCATAAATTCCTTTCACTCTCCCTGAAAGTGTTTTATGTCAACTCAAAAAACTCTTTTTTCATTTTAGCATAACAAATCTGTATTAACAAGATTCCGTTCCTTAAGTTTTTGTAAAGACATCAAAATTCCAAGCTTTGCATGATACCAGGTCAGGCCACCCTGAAAATAAACGGCGTATGGAGGCTTGATCGGTCCATCTGCACTGAGTTCAATGGAAGATCCCTGCACAAAAGCTCCGGCAGCCATGATGACATCACTGTCATATCCCGGCATTGCCCAAGGCTCCGGTGTTACATAACTGTCTACCGGTGCAGCTGCCTGGATTCCCTCACAGAATGCAATCATCGCATCCGGGTTGTTGAAGGTAACTGCCTGAATGATATCGTGGCGGCTCTCTGTACCGTTTGGAATGACGGAAAAGCCTAATTTTTCATATATATTAGCAGCAAAAACAGCTCCTTTTAACGCACCGCTCACCACAGTCGGTGCCATGAAAAATCCCTGATAAAAAGACTGGATCACACCGAGAGATGCTCCAACTTCTTTTCCAAGTCCCGGAGAAGTCAGACGATATGCTGCATTTTCCACGCACTCTTTTTTGCCGACGATATAGCCGCCGATCGGAGCAAGTCCGCCGCCCGGATTTTTGATGAGGGAACCAACGATCATATCCGCGCCGACCTCTAACGGCTCTTTTTCTTCCACAAATTCGCCGTAGCAGTTATCTACCATGCAGATTACATCCGGTTTGATATTTTTGATAAAGGAGATCAGCTCACCGATTCTTGTTACGGATAACGTAGGTCTTGTGGCATATCCTTTGGAACGTTGGATTGTCACCAGTTTCGTGCGGTCATTGATTGCTTTTTTGATATTCTCATAATCAAAACTTCCGTCCGGCAATAAATCAACCTGGCTGTAAGTGACACCATATTCTGCCAGAGAGCCCTTGGATGGACGGATTCCGATCACTTCCTCTAAGGTGTCGTATGGTTTTCCAACCGGAGACATAAGCTCATCCCCCGGTCTTAAGTTCGACATTAAAGCGAGTGCAAGCGCGTGGGTTCCACAGGTAATCTGTGGTCTGACCAGTGCATCCTCTCCCTTAAAACAGGAAGCGTACACTTTTTCCAGCGTATCCCTTCCAAGATCATTATATCCATATCCCGAACTCATATTAAAACATTCTGCGCTGACGCGGTTCTCCTGCATCGCTTTTATGACTTTCATCTGGTTGTATTCTGCTCTTGCATCGATCTCTGCAAAACGCTCCTTTAAAGATTCCTCGATTTTTTCTCCAAATTCGTATACTTCCCTCGAGATTCCAAGATTTTTGTATTGTTCTTCTAAAAACTGGTTCATTGCTATCTATTTATCCTCTCTTCGTTATTGAGCGAAACTCTTTTTTTTGCTGTTATAAGTTGCTCAAAATTATAATTGCTAATTTATGATAGTCTTTTCTTTTAAAATAGTTATCATATCCTCTAAAATTTTTGCATCCTGATAGTCATAGGCCTGTTTATCAAGCCAGATGACGTCACGCTCACGGCGGAACCAGGTGAGTTGTCGTTTGGCAAAATGTCTGGTCTCACGCTTGATGATGTAGATGGCTTCTTCTAAAGTGGTTTTTCCATCCAGATAATCTAAGATTTCCTTGTAGCCAAGTCCCTGCATGGAAACCATATCACGGTGAAAGCCCATATTTTTTAATTTCTGCACTTCATCCACAAGTCCCTGTTCTATCATAAGATCGACCCGTTTGTCAATATTCGCATAAAGATGTGATCTCTCATCAGTGAGCACAAAATATGCAAAATGGTAAGGGGATTTTTTCTCCCTCTCTTTTTCGTTGTGTTCTGAAATCCGCTTACCGGAAAGATGATAAAATTCCAATGCACGGATCACGCGCTTGATATTATTGGCATGAATGGCATCTGCGGACGCCGGATCGACTTCACGCAGCATGTTGTGCAGATAGTCTGCACCTTTTTCTGCCGCAAGCTGTTCTAATTCTGCCCGGTATGCCTCATCACACTCCTGCTCTGTAAAGTCAATATCATAGAGAAGTGCCTGAATATAAAATCCTGTGCCGCCTGCAATGATTGGAATTTTTTCCTCTGCATAGATTTCCTCCAAATGCTCTTTCGCACGCTCCACGAATTTTACCACATGAAACTCTTCATCCGGTTCAAATTCATCGATCAGGTAATGTTTGACACCATTCATCTCCTCCGGCATCACCTTTGCAGAGCCGATATCCATATGCCGGTATACCTGCATGGAGTCTGCGGAGATGATCGATCCGTTGATTTTTTTTGCAAGCTCGATGGACAAGGCTGTTTTTCCAACGGCTGTCGGTCCGGTCAAAATGACCATCGGTCTTTTTTCTGTCATAATTTTTATACGATTCTCCTGAATTTCTTTTCGATTTCATATTTTGTCATGGAAATGATCGTTGGTCTTCCATGAGGACAATTGTATGGATTATCCAACTCTAAAAGCTCATCAATCAGCGCTTCAATCTCCGGTCTGGAAAGATGATTGTTTCCTTTGACTGCAGCTTTACAGGACATAGACGCCACTTTTTCCATAATCAGATTCGGTGCGTCTTTGCCGGAAATATTGGCAAAATCATCCAGCATTTCAATAAACATGGTTTTCATGTCGATATCTGTAAAATCTGCCGGAATTGCAGTAATTGCATATTCTTTCCCACCAAAAGGTTCAATTTCATATCCAAACATCGAGAGCTGCGCTTCATAAGTTTCCAGTGCCTGCACCTCATCCTGATTCAATGTCAGGATGATTGGCGGACTGATTGTCTGCGATGTAAATGTTTTCTCTGAAATCTTTTTCATCGTGCGCTCGTAAAGTACTTTTTCATGTGCGGCATGCTGGTCGATGATAAAGAGTTTATCCTCGTATTCAATCAGCCAGTAGGTATCGAATAACTGACCGATGATTTTATGTTTTTTTCTTGCATCTTTCGTCAGAAAATGAGAGTCAAGCTGTTCTAAATTCTGCTGCTCATAGATTGGAGCGGTTTCCTGCGGTGTAGATTCTATGTCATGTATTTCTGATACGATTTCTTTAAAATTATTTTCTAATGTAGGTTGTTCAGAATTTATCTCTGCTATTGGCTCTTTGGAAGTATTTGTTTCCGCTTCTGCTGCAAGCGGCTTTGCAAATAAATTTTCTTCCTGCACAGTCAATGGACTTGCACTGGTCTGTTTCATTTTTTCAAAGAAAGCATCCTGACCGCGCCGCCTGATCTCAAAAGGCTCCGGTGTATGTTTTGGAACTGGTGGAATCATTTCTTTCTTTTCTTCTGTCACCGGAACTTCCGGGATAAAATCCCGATGAGAGATTGTATTTCGGATAATCTCAAATAAAGAACGATAAATTTCCTCATTCTGACTGAACCGCAATTCCATCTTAGTCGGATGTACATTGACATCTAAAAGTTCCGAGTTCATCTCAAAGTAAAGCACACAGAACGGATACTGGTGCTGCATCATAAAACCTTTGTATGCCTCCTCAATGGATTTGGCGATCAGTGCACTTTTGATGTAGCGGCCGTTGATAAAATAATTCTCATAGTTACGGTTTCCTCTGGAAATTATTGGTTTTCCAATAAAACCACGAAGCTTAAACAGTTCGGTCTCATGTTCTACTTTCAGAACCGCGGCCGTAATATCTCTTCCATAAATATGGTAAATGAGGTCTTTTTCATTTCCATTTCCTGATGTGTGTAGTTTTGTCTGACCATTGTTAATAAATTTAAAGGAGACATCCGGGTGGGACAAGGCCATGCGTTCCATCAGGTCACTGATATATCCAGCCTCTGTCTGGGCGGTCTTTAGGAATTTTCTTCTGGCAGGAACATTGTAAAAAAGGTTCCTTACGATAAAAGTCGTTCCTTCCGGCGCCCCGATTTCTTCATTTTCAATTTCTTTGGAACCTTCGATCACATATCTTGTTCCTGTCAGTTCCTCATAGGTCTTTGTGATCAGCTCGACCTGTGCAACTGCTGCAATGCTCGAAAGCGCCTCACCGCGGAATCCAAGGGAATGAATACTGAGCAGATCTTCCACACTGCGGATTTTACTTGTAGAATGGCGCAAAAAAGCAATCGGAACCTGCTTCTTCTCGATGCCGCACCCATTGTCTGTAATACGGATAAAAGAGATACCGCCCTCTTTGATTTCGACGGTCACTGCAGTCGCTTTCGCGTCAATCGCATTTTCAACTAATTCCTTTACAACAGAAGAAGGACGCTCTACCACTTCGCCCGCTGCGATTTTATCGATTGTCTCCTGATTCAGTAACATGATTTCCGGCATTTTCAGACACTCCCTTTCTTTCCATCAAAAAACTGCTCTTTACCAGCGGTTTTTGATCTTATTCTGCAATTCGTATAATTTATTCAAAGCATCGATTGGCGTCATATTGCTCAGATCGACATTCTTCAATTCCTCTAAAATATCATCATCTTTTACCGTGTCAAATAAGGACATCTGTGCGAGATCGACCTCGTCTAATTTTTCTTTTTTCTTTTTCGTTCCGGTCTCGACGGACAGATTTTTTGTGACTGCGGTAATGTCATTTGCACTTAATTCTTCCACGATCTGTTTTGCACGCTCAATGACGGAATCCGGCACACCTGCCAGTTTTGCCACCTGGATACCATAACTCTTGTCGGCACCGCCCCGGACGATCTTGCGTAAGAACACGATATCGTCGCCCTTTTCTTTGACTGCGATACAGTAATTGTTCACATTGTGCAGTTTGCCCTCTAACTCGGTCAGTTCGTGGTAATGTGTTGCAAACAGTGTCTTGGCTCCGAGCAGCTTCGGATTGCTGATGTGTTCAACTACCGCCCATGCGATGCTCAGACCATCAAATGTGCTTGTGCCCCGCCCGATCTCATCTAAGACGAGCAGCGAGTTGCTGGTGGCGTTGCGCAGGATGTTTGCAACTTCATTCATCTCTACCATAAACGTGCTCTGTCCGCTTGCAAGATCATCTGACGCTCCAACCCTTGTAAAAATACGGTCAACAATTCCGATTTTTGCAGAAGATGCCGGAACAAAGCTTCCAATCTGTGCCATCAGCACTATGATCGCTGTCTGACGCATGTAAGTGGACTTACCTGCCATGTTCGGTCCCGTGATGATGGAAATGCGGTTGTTGCCGTTGTCTAAATATGTATCATTTGCGATAAACATATCGTTGTTCATCATCTTTTCAACAACCGGATGTCTGCCGTCTTTGATGTCGATCACACCATTTTCGTTAATTTTCGGGCGGCAGTAATTATTCTGGTCTGCCACCACGGCAAGAGAAACGAAAGTATCAAGCTTTGCTACCGCTTTTGCTGTTTTCTGGATGCGGACCACTTCCGCTGCGATCCTGTTGCGCACTTCACAGAACAGATCGTATTCCAAATTGATCAGCTTGTCCTCTGCTCCTAAGATCATATCCTCGAGCTCTTTTAACTCCGGTGTGATATAACGTTCTGCATTCGCGAGTGTCTGCTTTCTCGTAAAGTAATCCGGCACAAGATCCCGATAGGAATTTGTCACTTCCAGATAATATCCGAATACTTTGTTAAACTTAATTTTGAGGTTTTTAATACCGGTCTTTTCACGCTCTTTTGCCTCTAACTCTGCAAGCCATGTTTTTCCTTCGGTCTTTGCATGACGGTACTTGTCTACATTTTCGTTATAACCGTCTTTGATAAGACCTCCCTCGCGCACGGAGATCGGCGGTTCTTCCAGAATTGATGCATCGATCAACCGGTAAAGTTCTTCTAACGGATCCATATCTGTCTGAAGTTCTTTTAAAAGTTCCGTATCAAAATCTTCCAATAATGTTTTGATCGGTGGAAGCATTCCGATTGAATTTTTAAATGCGATCAGATCCCTCGGATTTGCAGACATATAAGTCACACGGGTGATGAGACGTTCAAGATCGTAGATTGGGTTTAAGTACTCACGCAGTTCCTCCCTGGTGATCATATGTCTGTTGATGTCTGCGATCGCATCCTGTCTTTTTTCTATCTCTGCCTTATCGATCAACGGCTGTTCGACATAAGAACGCAGCAGTCTTGCACCCATGGCAGTTTTGGTCTTGTCCAATACCCAGAGCAGTGAACCCCGTTTCTGTTTTTCACGCATTGTCTCTACCAGTTCCAGATTTCGTCTTGTGGAACTGTCTATGATCATAAATTTGCCGGTAGAATATGGATGGATGGCAGAAATATGATCCAGATCGTTTTTCTGTGTCTCATAGAGATATTTTAACAATGCCCCTGCCGCGATCGTTCCATAGGCATAATCATTTAAGCCAAGCCCCTCCAGACTGTTGACATGAAAATGTCCTTTTAAGGTTGTCTCCGCCGTCTCGTCACTGAAGTACCATGCATCCAGAGAATAAATGGTAATTCCAATACGATGACGCATGTCTTCCAGATCCACGCCACTCATATAAAAGCTCTCATTGCAGACAATCTCGGAAGGCGCAAATTTATTGATCTCATCGATCAGCTTGCGCTCGGAGTCCACTTCCGTGACATAATAGTCGCCGGTGGAAACATCCGCAAGGGAAATCCCATATTTATCTGCCAGGTAGACAATACACATAATGTAATTGTTTTTGGATTCATCCAGTGCCTGGATATCCATATTTGTTCCGGGCGTTACAACACGGATGACCTCTCTTTTTACAATTCCTTTTGCAAGCTTTGGATCTTCCACCTGCTCACAGATTGCCACTTTATGTCCATTGGCTACCAGACGGTTTAAATATCCTTCCACTGCATGATATGGGATACCGCACATCGGCGCACGTTCCTCCATACCGCAGCTTTTTCCGGTTAATGTCAGCTCTAACTCTTTTGACACTAACACGGCATCATCAAAAAACATCTCATAAAAATCACCGAGACGGTAAAATAAAATACAATCTTTATATTCTTCTTTGGTCTGCAGATAATGCTGCATCATTGGTGTAAATTCTGCCACTTATGTTACTTCCTTCCATTGCGCCTGTTTATCATGCGCAATTATCTGATTCTTCTGACTGCGATTTTCTTATTTGAAAGGCTGATATTTTCGAATGACCGCCTCCGCCACTTTCATGCCGTCCATTGCCGCAGAAGTGATTCCTCCTGCATATCCGGCTCCCTCTCCGCATGGATAAATGCCTCTGATATTTGCCTCAAACACCTCATCCCTGCGGATGCGTACCGGTGAGGACGTCCGGCTCTCCACACCGGAGATGATTGCATCTTTCCGGTCAAAGTCCGGGATGTGTTTTGCAAAGGAATGCATTCCCTCGATAAAAGACTGCTCCATCTCATCTGAAAACAGGCCTCTTAAATTTGCAAAAGCAGTTTCGCCTCTTGTCTCCGAAGAAAAGATTCCATATGCTGTACTTTTTTTATTTTCACAGTAATCGCCAAAAAGCTGCTGCGGGATTTTCCCGTTTCCAAGTGCAAACGCTTTTTCTTCGAGTCTGCGCTGGAATTCTACACCGGAAAGTGCGTCCGTTCCGTCAAAATCGTCCGGTGTCACAGAGACGATGATCGCGCTGTTTGCATTCTTGCTTCCACGGTCGGAATAACTCATTCCGTTGACTGCAAGACGTTTTTCCTCCGAGGAGGCATTCACAACATAGCCACCCGGACACATACAGAAGGAGTAAACACCCCTTCCATTTGCAAGGTTTGCGGTCACTTTATAAGGTGCTGCCTCAAGCAGTTCTGCATATTTTTCTCCATACTGGCTGCGGTTGATGTCCCTCTGTGGGTGCTCCACACGAAAACCGACTGCAAAGGCCTTTGGCTCCATAAAAAGCCCGGTCTTATGAAGCATCTCAAACGTATCGCGCGCGCTATGCCCAAGTGCGAGCACACAGACTTCCGTTTCCATCCAGGTATTGTGATTGATCTCAACGGCTTTGATTTTCTGGTTTTCCACCCGAATATCTGTTACACAGCTCTCAAACTCGAATGTGCCACCCAGATGAAGGATCTCTTCGCGCATTGCCGCAATCACTTTCGATAAAATATCCGTTCCAATATGCGGCTTGTTCTCATAGGTGATTTTCTCCGGTGCTCCAAAGGAGACAAACGTATCTAATACGAACCGGTTGCGCCCAAGAGGATCTTTCACCAGAGTATTCAATTTTCCGTCTGAAAACGTTCCTGCACCGCCTTCGCCAAACTGCACGTTGGATGCCGGATTCAGTACGCCTGTTTTCCAGAAGTGTAAAACATCTTCTGTCCGCTCCCCGACTTTTTTTCCGCGTTCGAATACGAGAGGTCTGTATCCTTCCCTTGCAAGCAGATACGCACAGAAAAGTCCTGCAGGGCCTGCCCCGATCACCACCGGCCGGTGGTTGAAACGCTCTGTGCCATGTTTCGGCACTTTATATTTTTTCTCTTTGACGCAGACTGCATTCTTATTTCCAGAGTGTTTTAAAATCTTCTCTTCCTTATCCACCCATACATCTACGGAATAGACAATGGAAACCTCCGGTTTCTTCCTTGCGTCGATTGATTTTTTTACAATCTGTAACTTTTTGATCTGATCTCTTTTTATTTTTAAACTTCTTTCAATTTTCTGATAGAACTGCTCCTCACTATGTTCTACGGGCAGTTTTAACTGACTAACTCGTATCATTCTTTTTTCCTGATTTTCCTGTGTTTTATTATAAATCCTTTACGCATCCGTTGTTTTGTACACCGCACAGAGAAATGTGTCCGGTATCATTCTGCCGCATGCCTGCCGGCCACATAACCACTCGACCATGCCCACTGTAAATTGTAACCGCCACACATACCGTCAATGTCAACGACTTCTCCCGCAAAGTAAATGTTTGGAACAAGTCTCGACTCCATTGTCTTTGGATCGATCTCATCCGTATGTACACCGCCCGCGCAGACCTGTGCCTGTTCAAAAGACTTACTTCCTGTCACGCACACTTCCATGTGCTTACACTGTTTTACAAGCTGCAGCAATTCCTTTTTCGTGATCTCCTCTGCCGGCTTTTTCAGCGAAATGTGCGCTTCCTTTAATAGCACACCGCTCAATTTATGATTCAGCAGCCCGACCATTGCCTCGTCTGCGATCTTGCCATGCGCATATTCCCGGAAACGCTGTTCGAACAGTTGTTCTGTTTCCTGTTCATTCAGCCTTGGGAGAAAATCGATCTGTGCTGTAACCGCCTGCTTTTTCTTTAATGCTTTTGTTGCAAAACGACTGACCTGAAAAACCGGAATGCCGGAAATTCCATAATCCGTCAATTGAAGTTCGCCACGCTCAGAAATGATGTTCTCTCCAGATATAAAAAGAGAAACTTCTGCCTCTGTGCGGATTCCTGCAAGCTGTTTGAAAAAGGATTCTCTGCACTGCAAGGCAACTAATGCCGGAACAACATCCGAAAAACGATGTCCAAATGCCTTGATCAGAGGAATTGCGCTTCCATCACTTCCTGTTTTTGGTGCAGCCAATAATCCCGTGGCAAAAATGATTTTTTTTCCAGAAAATCTTCCTTTGTCAGTCTCTAACAGAAAACCGTTTTTTTTCTCTAAAATATTGCGAAGCTCACACTCGGTTACCACAGAGACATGGCGGAATGTCAATTCCATCCGGAGCACATCTAATACAGATGCCGCCTGCTCGCTCGCCGGATAATAGTAACCATTCCTGCTTTTTGGATAAATACCAAGTTTTTCAAAAAAAGAAACTGTCTCGTCAAAACCAAATTGTTCCATGACCGGCAGCACAAATGCAGGGTCATCTCCGCGATAAAACGTGACACCCTGCAATTCGTTCGTATAATTACATTTTCCGTTTCCGGTGGATAAAATCTTCTTCCCCACACGGTCTTTATGCTCTAAGATCATCGTGTCCGCCCCGTTGGACGCGGCTGTGATGGCAGCCATCATTCCTGCAGCTCCACCGCCGATCACAATGACATCAAAGCTTTTTTTCTCATTTATATTCATGATTCCTCACATTGTATTTCTCTAGGCAATTGCAAAACTTTAACGATTTTTCCTCACATGGTTTAAAGTTATTGAAAACCTTTTTTATATTACCATAAGTAAAAGTAACAATCAAATCATTACGGCGAATAATTCGCAAGAAATTACGAGGAATAATTCTCAAGAAATTCATATAATTCCTCATCCGAATAAAGTGCAATCCCCTCTTCTAAACTGCTTTGAAGTTCCTCCGGGAGATGTTCCACCCGGATAGAAGTCTCACAGTAAACCGTCTCATGATCCGCCTGACAGATGACCACATAGCCTTCCTGGGCATGGACATAATATTTTGTATAAGAGAGATGTGACATGCTCTCTGTCATTTTTTCCGTATCAGCAGCCATTTCTTCTGCCACCTCTTCCGGCTTTGTTTTCTCAGAAGAACGCATTGTCTGGTCTATCCATAAAGAACCGGCCAAAAGCAATACAAATAAAAGGCAAACACTTATCATTTTTTTCAATTTCATCACCCCTGATAAGTATTTGCCATTTTTTACATTCTTAAACGAAAAATTTTCATGCCGGTAAATTTGTTTTACAATTTATCGCAGCAGATGCATTTTTCTTGCCAGCCTTACAAGTGCAGCACCTTTCGGAAATTTTAAAATCTCCTCTTCTGTCAGTCCTTTTAGCAGCAAAAGAACCACTGCATAGACGATCACACCGATCAAAATACTGAATACGGTTGCGATCGCATTCACACGAAAGAGATATAATGCAAGCTGATACGACAGATAAACTGCAACACCCATAATGAGCGCAGAAATGCCCGGTATCACAAAGGTACGTCTGATTTCCTGCCGGTAGCCGCTGTATTTTTTCACAGAGTATGCATTTAAGACACACATCAGCAGGCCAAAAAATGCATTTGCATAAACAACTGCGTAAATATTTAACTGAAAGGCATACATAAGGACAACAAGCAGTCCAATATGAAGCACCAGTGCGATCAATGCATTTTTTACCGGTTCCCGCATACGGTTAATCCCCTGTAACAAACCATTTGAGAGCGTTGACAACGAGAAAAATACAATAGAAACAGCACCAAGCTGTAACATACTCGCTGCAAGTTCCGAGGAATCACGGAACAAAAGCTGTAAGATTGGAGATGCAAGAACACCCATTCCCACTGCACACGGGAATGCAACCACCATGATAAAACGGATGGCTGTGTTGATCTGTGAGCGGACTGCCTCTTTCTTACCATTCGTGTAAGCCGCAGTCAATGCTGGCACGGAAGATGCTGCCAGGGCAGATGCGATCGAGATTGGCACATTGATCAGGGTTTTATATTTACCGGTATAAATACCATTCCACTCACTGATATCATTTGCAGAGTATCCCTGCAGGTTCGCAATATTTTTAAAAATTGCCTGGTCTAAAATTGCATTACAATTGTAGATTGTAGTACTCATCAGAACCGGTATGATGGTGATAAATAAAATTTTAAAAATATACGAATAGCTGTCAACCTTTGCCCGGCGTTCCCGCTTCATCTGACGCTTAAACACACTTAAATATGCGAGCAGAACAAAGGCTGCGAACAGAAGTCCTACCACAGCCCCGGTTCCCGTACCAAGCGTTCCTCCTGCAGCACCGTAGGCAGCGGCATAGTTTTCTGCATTTCCAAGCACCGCACCCACTTTGGTTCCGTAGTTATAAAGCACATAGGCTGCCCACACACTCACGATCGCATTTGCGATCTGCTCTAAGATCTGCGAGACTGCGCTTGGCATCATCGTTCCGAGTCCCTGAAAAAATCCTCTCATAACGCCGAGTACTGCAACTACAATCAGTGTTGGCACAAGCACCTTCACTGCAAAAATACTGTAAGGCGTCTTCATGATCGTTCCTGTGATAAACTCAGCCCCAAAGAATAGGATCAATGCGGCGATCGTACCGGACACCAGTCCGAAGATCAGCGCACATTTCAAAATACGGTATACATTCTTCTTTCTCCCAAGCGACATATCTGCGGACACAAGCTTTGATACTGCAAGCGGCAGACTGTAGGAAGAAATGATCAGCAATATATTATAAATCTCAAAGGCACAGCCATAATAGTCATTTCCTTTATTTCCGATGATAGCAGTCAGCGGGATACGGTATACCAGACCGATGATCCTGCTGATGATCGATGCCATTGCAAGAATGGAACCCTGCACTAAAAAACTGGTGCTACTCTTTTTATTACTCATATTATTCCTCAAAATTTCTTTATCTTGTGATGTTCATCTCATCAAGAATCTGTTTTTGTTTTGCTTCCATCACCGCAGCTTCCTCCGGTGTCATGTGGTCATAGCCAAACAGGTGTAACATGCTATGTACGATCAGAAATGCATACTCTCTTTTTGTGGTATGCCCGTAACTCTCTGCCTGTTCTAAAACCTTGTCCACCGAGATCACAATATCTCCAAGCATAATTTCTCCGGTATCCGGGTTAAAATTATCATCATAATCATCTTCCAGTTTTGAAAAATCTCCTGCATTTTCATAGGAAAGCATTGGAAATGATAAAACATCCGTAGGACGGTCAATCTCACGAAATTCTTTGTTAATGGCATGAATCCCCTCATTGTCTACTAATGTGAGATTTACCTCAGGTTCATATGGGAAATCTTCGTGTTCCAAAGTAAAGTTGATCACTTCCCCTGCTAAAGCTTCCACATCAAAATCAAATGGTACGTTTACTTCCGCTTCAAAGTTCAATGTCATAACAGTAAAGCCTCCTCTTTTACCAGATATTCTCTGATTTTTAAAAACATATTCATACTAAGTCCGGACTGGTCGTAAAGTCCCTGGGCAGAGAACTCATTCAAGGTCTGATAGATCACCATTTCCTTGTTCCAGCCACCGGCGATTTTGCTTGTCTTCTCAAGTGCTTCTAACTTCTTGATCATCCCGTCTACAATCTGTACAATCGCAGATTCAATGGTGGACGGCATCTTTTCGATTCCATAATACTCAGAGAGGATTTCCGTCACCTTTTCCGGAAAGCAATGATTCTGCGCTCTTGCAACCCCGTTTTCCACCATAGGATCGCCATCTAAAATCCCAATACGATAATAAAGACCAGCCGCTTTACAGACAGCAGCATCTGCCCCTACAATATATGCACATTTTTCGGCGATTCCTGACACACGAAGGGCATGTCTGTATTCCTGCCTCGAAAACTTCTTCAGTTCACGCAAAAGACCGTAATCCTCTTCCGTGATATCTGTTAAGAAATTATCAATCTCAGCCTCTTTCTGCTTCGTGAGAAACGGATATATAAATGCGGCCGCAAGATCCGTCAATGCAGCTCCAATTGCAGCTTTGCCCAGAATATCATAATGCGGTTCCTGATAAAAAAAGTACGAAAAAAGTACCGGGATCAAAACAGCCACTGCAAAGATAAGGATCAGATACCACATTTTATTCCGGGTATCTTCCAGCATATGTGTGATCATAAATCCTGCCAGAAGCAGCATCGTGCAGCACAGGATCTCATAGGACTGACAGCCCTTTGCCATCTCCAATACGGTACAAAAGAAAAAGGAACTGCACACAGCAAGCTCATACGTTCCGACCGCCGACATTAAGATTGGCAGGATCATGACCGGACTTGTAAACTCCGGCAGGAAAAGAAAGATCACTGCAAGAATTGCAGTCAGCAAAAATCCCTTAAAAATCTTACCATAATCCGTCTCGCGATTATGCGATATTCTTTTCCGGTTTCTCTCATAAATCAAAAGAAACGCAAACAAAACCATAAACAGAACCGTCAATGCTCCAATTCCAAGAAGCTGGTCTAAATACATCCCGCTCATCCTGCCGGCAATGACAGAAAACCCAATTGCAACAAGAAAAATCAATCCTATATTCACGATCCTCTTTGCCACAAACTGTTCCTTCATCTATCGTTTCTCCCACTTTTTCTTCTGCTCTGCCGGTTTCTTTTTATTGCGATTTTCATAATCTTCGTATGCTTTTACAATTTTCTGTACGACCGGGTGGCGCACAACGTCCTGGCTGGTCAGTTCACAGATACCAATCTCATCTACCTTTTTTAACACTTTCAGTGCAACATCCAGACCTGAAGTTGTTCCGGGTGAGAGATCTTTCTGCGTTGCATCACCTGTGATGACTGCTTTAGAACCAAATCCGATGCGGGTTAAAAACATCTTCATCTGGGCAGGTGTTGTGTTCTGTGCCTCGTCTAAAATAATAAACGCATTATCTAAAGTCCGGCCTCTCATGTAGGCAAGAGGGGCAACCTCGATCAATCCTTTTTCCATATTCTTCTGGAAACTCTCAGCTCCCATGATCTGATAAAGCGCATCATATAACGGGCGCAGATACGGATCGACCTTGCTCTGTAAGTCTCCCGGCAGAAATCCAAGTTTCTCGCCTGCCTCGATCGCCGGTCTGGTCAGAATGATCCTTCCGACCTCCTCATTTTTGAACGCTGTGATTGCCATTGCCATTGCAAGGTATGTTTTACCGGTACCTGCCGGTCCCATTCCGAAGACGATCATCTTCTGGCGGATGGCATCCACATAATTCTTCTGTCCAAGCGTCTTTGGCTTGACCGGTTTTCCGTTGATTGTATGACAGATACAGTCCTTATCGATCTCGACGATCGCAGATTCTTTCGCCTCCGCCGCTAAAGACAATGCATAATTCACATTCTGCTCCGTGATGACATTTCCCCTTTTGGACAACTCCAAAAGCTGCATAAACACATTAGAAGCACTCTTGATCTGACGTTCATTTCCAATCAGTTTCATGGAATCTCCACGAACGACTACCGTCACATTAAGAGTGCGCTCAATTTTCTTTATATAGGCATCAAACTGTCCAAAGACATTTGCCACATGTTCGGTTGGTATATTTAAAGATATTTCAGTCAGACTCATTCGGTTGCTGCCTCTCTTCACTCGTTATTTCCAGAATCTCTGTCGGCTGATATGAAACGATGGATTCATAGGCATCCACCGTCCCTGTTACCACATATTTCTGATCTGCTTTTTCTATCATAACATTTTTTTCCAGAATTTGAATACCTTTTTCCTCTAAATTTGCAAGATATTGCTCAAAACGGCTCTGTGCAATTGCTGCTGCCTCTGTTTTACTATACGTTTTTTCCTCTGTCTGACATTCTTCATACAAATAGGTTTCAAAATAAACCGGAAGATAAAAATTGTCGGTAAAATGCAGCTGGCTGGCATGCTCCGTCAGATCAAACTGCTCATAGTCCTGCCGGAAAAATGGATTTTTCAGGTGATAATCAAAGAACCTGATCCCATAATCTTTTTTTGCCCTGCCTGTTTTTATTTTATCCTGATACGAAATATTTATTTCATCCTCATAATAAAAATTTACTTCTGCAATAATATCTGCGTCCGCTCCCGGATAAATATATTCCGCCACTTCACCGTCGTCATTCAAGATTTCTGCCCTGCCGCTGACAAGGATATCTCCCTTTTTCACTTCCATATCTGCGGTCACAAGCGGTGTTCCTGTCCTCGTCACCATGAAAGCAATGACACCGTCTTTTTTTGCAACGATATCTTCCGGCGTGTCATCCTTTGCCTCGTATTCCTCCTCCGGCAGCAGATTTTCCTGAAGTTCCACCGTCATTTTCGTGCCGTAGACTTTTACCGAAGTCCAGATGACTTCACTGTATGCAGAACGCAGTTTTTCTTCCAGTTCTTCACAGTTGATATTTCTTTTTGGCACACCGAAGCCTGCATTTTCGTTCTGCAAAAACGTGAGGATTGTCTCCTCTGACAGATAAGAATTGCCTTTTACTTCAATATTCCAGACAAAACCGGAACAGTAAAAGAGCAAAACAGCGGAAACGGCGATTCCTGCCGCAAATACTTTATGTTTCCGGTAGCGGAACAGTTGAAACGGCACACCGTATTTTTTTAAAATGCGCGCCTTTGTCTTTGTTTTTTTTAAGATTGGCTTTAAACTGCGGTAACCATCCACGCTGATATAAAAATAGTACCCATCTTCCGTTGGTTTTAAATTCCAGATTAAAATGTTGCGGCTGCCACATAAATTCAGGAAACGCTCTGTGGCATATCCGGTAAGATGCACATACACATATCCACGAAAAAATTTGATCCATGATAAGACAAACATTAATACTCGTAAGAAACGGAGTCGATCAGACCGACAATTTTCATTTCCTCATTCGTGTAATACTCCACCGTCAGATGAGCTCCTAAAATCTGAAGTCTGCAGTTCTTTGTCTGAATTTTCACAAGTGAATCCTCCAGTTCAATGATTCCTTTATAATTCTCGACCAGAACCTCTTTCCGCCCGGTAATTGTGACAATTGCCGCTCCAAGCATAAGGTCTTTGGGGAGTTCTAACTGACTTATCATTTTTTCATGGATTGGTTTTTTACTGTTTTTACTCATATATAAGCTTATGAAAAAAGCTTATCTGATATGCGCAATAAATCCTCTCTCGTATCAATATCCAAAAACTGTGTTTCTTTTTCTGTGTGAAAACAAAACACATCCTCTGCGTGCTGTTTCATCACAGCTTTTCCGCCTTTGTCCGCCGAAAGCTGTAATAATTCCGGACGATAGCATGCATCAAATACGTTTGGACTGCGCCAGATATTTTTACATTCCATCGTACCGATTTTTTTGTTCTGCGATGCATATTGGTTCAAAAACATCCATACCTCATTTTCGTCAAGTCCAGGCTGGTCTGCTGTAAAGAAAACATCTGCCTTTCGACTGCCCTCCACGGCACACTCCTGTGTCTCCAGATATTTCACCGCTTTTTGAATAGAGGACGCAATTCCGGTATTATCTGTTCCGTCATTTTTTATCACGGTAACGCTCTGTTTTCTGCAATATGCTTCAATCTCCGGGTAAGATGTCACGACAAGAATGGTCGTATCTCCAAGTTTTTCCGAGAGCTTTCTTATTTTATCCAGTGAAAAGCGATAAAGCGGTGTTCCATTTATCTCTGCCAACAGCTTTCTGTCTCCAAAACGTCTGGAATATCCGGCTGCCAGCAGAATCAGATTCCATCTCAAATCACATGCATTCCTTTTAAAATCTTCTCCGGGGTGATTGGCAATTCATTCACCCATACACCCGTTGCATTGTATACTGCCTGTGCGATTGCAGGAGCCGGCGTGTTGATTACAATCTCACCGATTGATTTTGCACCGAAAGGTCCGGTCGGCTCGTAACTGCTCTCAAATTCCACCCTGATCTTATCAAAGTCAAGACGGGTTGGAATCTTATACTGCATAAAGGAATTTGAGAGATTCACACCCTTTTCGTTATACCAGACATCCTCATACAGTGCCATACCGATTCCCTGCAGCAGACCTCCCTCTGTCTGCACTCTTGCAAGATTCGTATTCACAACCGTTCCACAGTCCACACATGCCGTGTAATCCAAAAGTTCGATGGCTCCGGTTTCCGGATCGACTTCCACTTCTGCACAGGCAGCCATAAACGGTGGCGGCGAAACCGGGGAACTGTGACTGTAGGTAACTTCCAATGCAATCTCATTGTTGATCATGGATGCAGTTGCAAGATCAAACAGCGATACTTCTTTTCCGGTTTCTTCACAAAATACACGTTTGCCGTCAAACTCCAGTTTTGTGATATCTTCCTCCAGAATTTTTGCCGCAAGCTGCAGCAGTTTTTCACGCATCTGTTCTGCCGCTTTCACTGCAGCCATACCGGTCAGATACGTGGTACTCGAAGCGTAGGAACCGGAATCGTAAGGTGAGGTATCAGTATCTACTCCAAATACTGCAATGTTGTCAATGTCCGTGTCCAGACTGTCTGCCACAAACTGCGCAATGATCGTGTCACAGCCGGTTCCCATATCAGTACATCCGACGATCACATTGTAAAATCCCTCATCACTCAGTTTGATTGTGACAGAGCCGACATCACAGTTTGAAATTGCAGAACCCTGCATTGCCATTGCCGTTCCAAGTCCACGGATCTTTCCATCCGGCATAACCTGACGCAGCGGTTTTTTCTCCCATCCGATCATATCCGCCGCTTTTCTCAGACAGTCTTCAAGCTTGCAGCTATTTGCGGTCTCTCCGTAATAAGCCGGCATGACATCACCTTCATGTGTCATGTTTTTATAACGGATTTCCAATGGATCCATGCCAAGTTTGTCTGCCAGCCGGTTTACCATGGATTCCACTGCAAAAATTCCCTGTGTTGCCCCATAACCGCGGTAAGCGCCTGCTGACATATGATTCGTGTATACAACATCATACTGAAAACGAAATGCCTCCGTCTGATACATCGGGATGGATTTGTGACCACTCAGACCTACAGTTGTCGGTCCATGCTCTCCGAAAGCACCTGTATTCGACAGAGTATACAAGTCTAATGCGCGGATCGTACCATCTTTCATTGCGCCCAGTTTCACGGTCACTTCCATCTCATGCCGCGGAGACGATGCAATTAGGGATTCTTCCCTGGTATAAATGATTTTGGCAGGTTTTCCGGTTTTCATCGTCACAATTGCCGGATATACCTCGGCTACCACGGTCTGTTTTGCTCCAAAACCTCCTCCGATTCTGGGCTTTATGACGCGGACTTTTGATTTTGGAATGTCCAGGGCATTCGCAAGGATTCTTCTCACATGAAATGGGATCTGTGTAGAAGATAAAATGTTGATTCTTCCATAAGTATCCAGATAAGTCGCTGTGCGGAAGGTTTCCATCATACTCTGCTGCATTGCCTTTACATGATAGGTTCCTTCCATGACAATGTCACAGTCTTTCATGACACCATCCACATCTCCGTCACTGTCCATGCCTGACGCACAAAGGTTCCGTTTATTGTCTGCACCAACCGGACAGAGTGCCTTCCAGTCCTCCTCCGGATGGACAAGAACCGGGTTATCTTTCGCTGTATGATAGTCAAGCACCGGTTCTAACACCTGATACTTCACTTTGATAAGCTTTAATGCACGGTCAACTGCCGCCTCATCCTCCCCGGCGACAATCGCAACCGCATCTCCGACAAAACGGACACGCTGGTCTAAGATATAACGGTCGTAAGGACTCGGTTCCGGAAAGGTCTGTCCTGCCATCGTAAATCGACGGTGTGGAACATCTTTATAAGTTAAAATGCATTCAATTCCTTTTTGTTTTAATGCATTGGTGATATTGATCTCTTCGATCAGGGCATGTGCATGAGGACTTCTGAGTACTTTTACGATCAGACAGTCTTTCGGTGCCACATCGTCCATATACACTGGTTTTCCCGTCACAAGCGCCATGGCATCTTTTTTCATCACGGGAGCATTTACATATTTCATATCCGTTTCTCCTTGTATTTCTTCTACTCTTTATCCCGGTTACGGTTCAGGTAATTTTTGATCGCACGCAGCTGGCTCTCATAGCCGCTGCAGCGGCAGAGATTTCCGGAAAGATATGCCTTGATCTCCTCCTCGGTCGGATTGTTCAGTTCATCCTCCATCGCCAGAACGTTCATGATAAATCCCGGATTACAGAAGCCACACTGCTCACCGCCCTGGTTTGCAAGATAAGTTCCAAATTCTGCCGCGCGTTCCTGCACACCCTCTAAAGTTACAATCTCTTTTCCATCTGCCCTTGCTGCGAGTACCGAACAGGAAAGAACCGGTTTTTTGTTCATCCACACGGTACAAAGTCCACAGTTAGATGTCTCACAGCCACGTTTTACGCTGTAACATCCCTTTGTTCTGACATATTCCAATAAAGGCATATCCGGTGAGATTTCATCAGAGATTTCTTTGCCGTTCAGCCATAAATGTATCTTCATTTTCTATCCTCCTGCTGTTCATTTGCCGCACAGGCTCTCTTTACAAGAACTCCTGCAATATGGCGTCTGTAATCTGCACTGCCGCGCCGGTTGCTTCCAAACGAAAACTGTTCCTGCACTTTTTTTACCAGATGTTCCATATCTGCTTTTTCTGAAAGGTCAAGTGTCAGTGTCTCTGCCCTTACCGGTCTTGCACCAATGCTGACATGCAGTTTTTCGTTATATTCTGAAACAGCAACTGCAATTACCGGAAAATCCGTTGCTGTGTTTCTCTGTGAAAGATAAGTGATCTTCACAGGTGTTTTTACAATATGTACTGCCACAAGAATATCATTATCATAATTCATATGGATAAATTCCTGAATTGGAACATTTCCACCCTTATATAATTCCACATAGCAATCCAGTGCCGCAAATAAAGTCAGTACATCTGAAAAACCAAATCTTCCATAAATGCTTCCACCAACGGTTGCACAGTTGCGGAACTGCACTCCGACGATATGACAGACACTCTGTTTTACCGCGCCATCTGTGTATGCATTCAATCCCGGATGCACTTCTAAATCGCGGAGTGTTGCCATGCAGCCGATCACAAACTCATCCTCTGTCTCACTGATCTGATCTAATCCAAGACCGCTTAAATCTATGGCAGTCATAAGATTCCGATCTCCTATTTTCATCCAGAGTCCGCCACCTATGATACGGTTCGTTTTCTTCTGATTGAGTTCGTAGGCTTCCTCTAAGCTTTCCACCCTGCGATACTCTCTGATTCGTAACATAAAATACAATTCCTCCTCTATGTTTGTTGTGATTATAATTTTTTGTTTTTATCGTCTACTTATGATATGGCTCATGATTGATAATGCGGTAACTGCGGTAAATCTGCTCTGATAAGATGACACGCATAAGCTGATGCGGAAATGTCATCTTTGAGAAACTAAGCTTATAGTCTGCCCGTTTTAAAATGCGTTCCGCGAGTCCCAGCGAACCACCTATCACAAAAATAATATGGCTTATGCCGGATGTTCCCAGAGTATCGATTTTTTGTGACAGTTCCACAGAATCTAACTGTTTTCCCTCAATTGCAAGGGCGATCACATAGGCACCTTCCTTCAGATACTTCTCCATGCGCTCCGCTTCTTTCTCCTTGATGAGAAGCTCCATATTCTCGCTTGCATGATCCGGTGTCTTCTCATCCGCCACCTCAGTCACTTCAAATCTGCAATAGCGGCTCAGACGTTTTTCATATTCAGCGACCGCATCCCTGTAAAATTTTTCTTTGATTTTTCCCACACATAAAATTGTTATTTTCATACAGAAAAATTATATCATATAACCGTTGCCCCGGTCTAGTAAATCAAATATAATTATAACAAAGTAAAAAACGAAAGTGAGAATCATTATGAAAGTTTATGTTTCAAAGGAATCAAAAAAAGAAGAGACGAAATCCACTGCCTATTCATTCCTGTTGGTGAGTGTTTTCGGTTTTATTGCACTTATTTTATTTGCCACCGGAGTACTTCCTGTCCATGTCGCTGATTATATGAAGATTATGCTCTGTATCGTTATGGGTGTCATGCTCCTCATCTTCTTCGTGATCGGCATTGTGTCGTTGCGGCAGTTGAAAACACTTGGCACGCAGGCAGAAAAAGAAAATGATTTATCTTCTGAAATCATTTCCTGGTTTACTTCCACTTACAGCGCAAAAGATATTGATGAGAGCATGGACGAGGAAGTTTTTGATCAGGATCTTTACTTTAAACGCTATGAGATCATGACCCGTTTGCTCTCAAAACAGTACCCGGATTTAGAGGAAATCTTTCTGGATCATCTGGTGGAAGAACTTTACGGGAATTTATTCGAAGAAAACACGAAATAGTCTTTTTTTCACACTGTAATTGTGCTACAATATGCAAAATAAAGAACGAACAGAAAGATCCGGAATCTATATTTTATCGTTCTAAAAATATAACAATACATATTTATGAGGTGACATAGTGAAAGAACTTGAAGAAAAAATCTTAAAAGAAGGTCATGCTTTATCTGAGAATATTCTCAAAGTAGATAGCTTTATCAATCATCAGGTAGATCCTGTTTTAATGCAGCAGATTGGCGATGCATTTGCAGGACATTTCGGAAATAAGGGGATTACCAAAGTTGTTACCATCGAAAGCTCCGGGATTGCTCCAGCACTAATGACGGCTATCTCTTTAAACGTTCCAATGATCATTTTAAAGAAACAGCCTTCTAAGGTTTTAAATGATAATCTGCTTCAGACCGTTGTGACTTCCTTCACAAAAGGCACAAGCTATGAACTGACATTATCCCATCAGTTCATCGAAGAAAATGATAACGTTCTGATCATTGATGACTTCCTTGCAAACGGGGAAGCCGCAAGCGGTGCCATCCGCTTACTGACTGAGGCCGGTGCTTCCATCGCAGGTGTTGGTATTCTGATTGAGAAATCCTTCCAGCCGGGACGCGACAAATTAATTGCACAGGGTGTGGATGTATACTCATTAGCGCGTGTATCCAGGCTTGCCAAGGGTGTGATCGAGTTCATTCCGGAGGAATGTTAAATATATCATTGATCATGTTTCATTTATAAAAAATGCCATTGAGTTTTAAATTCAATGGCATTTTCTTTATTCACTTCGTACATAATAAAAGTTACAACGTTCCGCTACTCTTCAATCTCAACTTCAGGCTGGGCATGATAGATAAAGTTTGTCCGGTAGATCTCACTTGTAAGTTTTGTCTTATCATTCACAACAATAATAGATAAGATATTGTTACCTTCCGGTACTTCGATTGGTTCTGTGTAACGTGCAGATGTATCTGTAGGATCTGTTCCATCCCACGTGTAATAAATACTGCATCCCTCATCTGCAGTAATCACTACAAACGTAATATCATCCATGGTACCGCCATCCGGTGTTACTTCCGGATAATCCGGGGCTTTCGCTTCGGTCTTATATTTACAGGTGACAACATCACTGTAAATTCCCTTATCGTTTTTGCAGACTGCCTTGATAGTATACTTTCCAACATCGTCTAATTCAATTCCGGCATCGGTATAAAGAATACCATTTTTTTTCGGATCTGATTCATCTAATGTATAATAGATATCACATTCTTCAATGGAAAAAATGGTAACTTCCGTATACACATCATATGTTCCCTCATCCGGATAAAAGACCGGTTCAGCGACAATATACCCGGAAAACAGTTCTAATAAATCTGTATCTGTCACAGTAGACGCCAGCTCTGTAATTTTATCGTACTGACCTTTTGCCTCATAAATCGTGATCAATCCCTGATAAGCCTCTTTGTTCTTTTTATCGAGGTTGATGATCTCCATCTCAAGCACTAATGCAGAATCATATTCTTTTCTTGCAAGATAGATTTCCGCCATTGCAGCCCTGGCATTGATGTCATTTGGTGATAATGTCAGCGCATTTTTATAGTAAGAAAGCGCCTTCTCATAGTTTAAATCCACCAGTTCCTTTTCTGCCATCTCAATCTGGTAATCGTACGAATTGTTATTCTGATAGCGCACGTAAGCAATTGCTCCGATTGCAATGACGACAACCACTGTAGCAACGCAGCCTAAAACAATCCACGGAGTCTGTTTTTTCTTTTTATGGTGTCCCTCTGCTTTTTTCTTCTGGTTTTCTGTTTCTTCTGACGATGTATCTTTGGATGCTTCATCTGTCAAAAGAGCTTTCAGATAATCTTCCTCCAAAACAGAATAACCATTTACCATTTGTGCTTCATGGCCGCATACCGAACAATATAAACAGCCTTCTTTTAACTCAGCTCCACACTTTGCACATTTCATATGAAACCCTTTCTATCTCTACCAATCTTATTCTCTGTCTAGACTTTCCACGCAATTGCTCATAAGCATGGCAATTGTCATTGGACCTACTCCACCCGGAACCGGTGTAATCGCAGAAGCTTTTTCTGCAACTTCCTCATATCGTACATCTCCGCAGAGTTTATTATTTTCATCTCTGTGGATTCCAACATCAATCACAACAGCTCCCTCTTTCACATAATCTGCTGTAATAAATTGTGGTTTTCCAATGGCAACGATCAAAATATCTGCTGTCTGGCATAATTCTTTCAGATTTTTTGTTTTTGAATGGGCGATCGTGACCGTAGCATTCTCACGAAGCATCAGAAGCGCCATTGGCTTTCCGACAATATTGCTTCTGCCAACTACAACACAGTTTTTTCCGGAAATTTCAATTCCAGAACGTTTCAGAAGCTGAATGACTCCGGCCGGAGTACAAGATACAAAGCCCTCTTCACCGATCACTAATTTTCCAACATTCTGTGGATGAAAGCCGTCTACGTCTTTTTCCGGCGAGATTGTGCGGATGATTTTATCCGGATCAATATGCTTTGGAACCGGAAGCTGAACTAAAATACCGTTTACAGTTTCATCTTTGTTCAGTTTTTCAATCAGCTCGATCAATGCATCTTCGGTTGTCTCCTCCGGGAGTTCATAGGATAAGGACCGGATACCAATGTACTCGCAGGCCTTCTTTTTGTTTCTTACATAGACAGAGGATGCCGGGTCATTTCCGACCTGGATTACTGCAAGTGCAACCTCCGTTCCTGTATCTTTTAATGCTGTCACTTTCTCTTTCAATTCATCTTTGATGTCCTGTGAAATTTTCTTTCCGTCAATAATCTGTGCCATAATTCCTCTCACTCTGTTCTTTCTACTGCATTTCTTTTTTAGAATAAACCGGTGATCACACCTTCGTCATTTACGTCAATTCCATATGCAGCAGGTTTTTTTGGCAGACCAGGCATTGTCATGATCGCACCTGTTACAGCAACCACAAAGCCTGCTCCTGCTGATACATATACTTCTCTTACGTTAATGGTAAATCCCTCCGGACGGCCAAGTTTTGTCTGGTCATCGGAAAGAGAATACTGTGTTTTTGCCATGCAGACAGGGAAATTGGAAAGCCCCATATCTGTAATTCTCTTTAATTCTTTCTTTGCTGCCGGTGCGTAAGTCACGCCGTCTGCACCGTAAATCTCTTTTGCGATAGTCTCAATCTTTTCTTCCAGAGAAAGATCATTCTCATATAATACCTTGAAATGGCTTTCTTTTTTCTCTAAGGTCTCAAGCACTTTGTTTGCAAGTGCAATACCACCTTCGCCACCTTTTTCCCAGACTTCGGAAAGTGCGAACTCGCAGTCTCTCTCATGGCAGAACTGCTCTACATAGTCTGTCTCTGCCTTGGTATCTGTCACAAAGGAGTTTAAAGTAACAACCACCGGTACTCCGTATTTCTGAAGATTTTCGATATGTTTCTCCAGATTTACAATGCCCTTTTTCAAAGCTTCCAGGTTTTCCTCTGCAAGATCAGCTTTCGCAACTCCTCCATTATATTTCAAAGCGCGGATTGTTGCAACTAAAACCACTGCATCCGGTTTCAGATCTGCCTTTCTGCACTTGATATCAAAGAACTTCTCTGCGCCGAGGTCTGCACCAAATCCTGCCTCTGTGATCACATAATCTGCAAGTTTTAATGCTGTCTTTGTAGCACGGACAGAGTTGCATCCATGTGCAATGTTGGCAAACGGACCACCATGTACAATTGCCGGTGTGTGCTCTAAGGTCTGGATGAGGTTTGGTTTCAACGCATCTTTTAATAATGCAGCCATTGCTCCGGTTGCCTGAAGATCATCTGCTGTCACTGGCTTTCCATCATAAGTATAGGCAACAATAATGCGTCCTAATCTTCTTTTTAAATCGTGCATATCAGTTGCAAGGCAGAGAATTGCCATAATCTCGGAGGCAACGGTAATGACAAAGTGATCTTCTCTCACAACACCATCCATTTTGCTTCCAAGTCCAACGACAGTATTACGGAGCACACGATCGTTCATATCAAGACAGCGTTTCCATACAATCTGTCTTGTATCAATGCCAAGTTCATTTCCCTGCTGAATATGGTTATCAAGCAAAGCAGCCAGCAGATTATTTGCAGAAGTAATCGCATGGAAATCTCCTGTAAAATGAAGATTCAAGTCTTCCATCGGAACGACCTGGGCATAACCGCCTCCTGCGGCGCCTCCCTTGATACCAAAACATGGTCCTAAAGATGGTTCACGCAATGCGATCACTGCCTTTTTCCCCAAACGGCCAAATGCCTGTCCAAGTCCGACACTTGTCGTTGTTTTTCCCTCTCCAGCCGGAGTTGGATTGATTGCTGTCACAAGAATCAGCTTTCCATCCGGCTGATTTTTTACCCGCTCGATCAGTTCATCGGATAATTTAGCTTTGTATTTTCCGTATAATTCGAGGTCATCCTCTCCGATTCCAAGCTTTTCTGCTACTTCTTTGATTGGGAGCATTTCTGCTTCCTGTGCAATCTGAATATCACTTTTCATTCCAAAACTCCATTCCTGCGATTCTCTTTCGCATATTGTATTTGTCCTACACAGGACTTATAAGTTGATATTATAATACAAGTCTTATTGATAAGCAAATATCAATTACAGATATTCTTCTTCATACTGCTCAAATTGTTCCAGCGACATCAGTACTTTTCTTGGTTTTGTACCTTCCTCCGGTCCGACAATTCCGGCTTCCTCCAACTGATCCATAATCCTTGCTGCGCGGTTAAAGCCGACCTTAAAATACCGTTGCAGCATTCCGATCGAACCCTTTTCTTTGTCGATCAGAAGTTTTGCTGCATCTGCAAAATAAGGATCTCTTCCGTCCCCGGTCTGTCCTGAGTCAATGCTTACTGTCGTATTCCCGGATTCGATGCTGTTCATCTGCTCTTCCACAGATGAATTGTAACTCACCTGTCCGTTTTCTTCTTTTATGTAAGCAACGACATCCGATACTTCTTTATCCGATACAAATGCACCCTGAACACGCAGTGGTTTCGGTACGCCCTGAGGATTAAATAACATGTCACCTTTTCCGAGCAGTTTTTCTGCACCATTCATATCAAGGATGGTTCTCGAATCAATTCCGGATGTCACCGCAAAGGCGATTCGGCTTGGCATATTCGCCTTGATCAGTCCGGTAATGACATTGACGGACGGACGCTGTGTTGCGATGATCAGATGGATTCCACAGGCTCTTGCAAGCTGTGCCAGACGACAGATGGATTCCTCCACATCACTCGCCGCAACCATCATTAAATCCGCCAACTCGTCTACAATGATCACGATCTGCGGTAGTTTTTCCGGCTTGTCCTTTCCGTCCGGAAGCTCATCAATTTTGGCGTTGTAGCCTTTTAAGTCACGGACATTTGCCTCTGCAAACTTCTGATAACGGTCAGTCATCTCTGCGACTGCCCAGTGAAGCGCACCTGCCGCTTTTTTCGGATCTGTCACAACCGGAATCAGTAAGTGTGGAATTCCGTTATAAATACTAAGTTCGACCACCTTTGGATCGACCATGATCAGTTTTACATCTTTCGGATCTGCTTTGTATAAAATACTCATAATAATCGTGTTGATACAGACAGATTTACCGGAACCTGTTGCACCGGCAATCAGTAAATGAGGCATTTTTGCAATATCTGCAACCGTTACATTTCCTCCAATATCTTTTCCGACGCAGAAAGAAATGTTGGATGGATGATTTTTAAATTCCGGCGAATCCACAAGTTCACGGAAAGAAACCATCAGTGTCTCTTTGTTCGGAACTTCGATTCCAACTGCTGCCTTTCCCGGGATTGGTGCCTCGATTCGGATGTCAGCAGCTGCGAGATTCAGTTTGATATCATCTGCCAGATTCACGATTTTACTTACTTTAACACCCATTTCCGGCTGGATCTCATAACGTGTGACCGATGGTCCACAACTGATATTCGTGATTGTAACGTTTACGCCGAAGTTCTTTAATGTCTGCTGTAATTTCTGCGCGGTCTCCTGAAGATGCTGTTTGGAATCACCCTGCTTATTGCCTGGCGGTTTTAACAATGATACTGGTGGGAACACATACTTTCTTTCCTTCTGTGCCTCCAGATGGATCTCTTCCTCGATGGATGAGACATCATTTTGAATATCTTCCTCCGTAGCCTTAACATTTTTCTTCGGTTTTTCGGTTCTTTCTGATGAATGAAGCTCTACTTTTTCTGCTCTCACATGCGGCTCTTCCGGTTTTTCTGCGGCATCATACGGAATAGATTCTTCTACTGGATGATGTTCTTCATAAGCCGGCTCTGTATGGATACTCTCCTGATATGCCGGCTCTGAGTGAAAGATTGATGCATCCTCTTCCAGCTCTTTTGCCTCAAACGCTTCCTCAGAAAATGCGGACGGAGCAACATACAGTTCCGTCTCCGATTCCATAGCAGGAAGTTTTTGATATTCTGCGCCTCCGGCTGTGAGTGTCACATGCTTCTCCTCCTTGATTTCCGGCAGATTGGTGTTCGACTGCTCCAAAAGTTTGTCAATATTAATTTCACTGACTTCATCCGAACCCATAGGCTCTGCCTTCTTGTCCGGAAGAACTCTTGTGTCGACTGCCACGCCTTCCACCTTGCGGTCCATGCGGCGCAGCTCACGTTCCTCACGTCGCTGTTCTGCAAGTTCACGATGACGTTCATTGCTCTCTTTTGCCGTTTCATAAACTTTACGGCTGCCTTTCTGCACACCCTTCAATGCGGAACGTTCTGTGATCAGCACCAGACAGATAATCATTGCCACAACATCGATCACATAAGAACCGAGGAGTCCAAAATTTGGACAAAAAATCTCGGCAAGAAGACCACCTAAAAATCCTCCGCCAATTTTATGTACCGAACAATACTGATAGGCACCTGCCGCTCCGGCAACTTCCGCGCCACAGCGCACGATCTCGATAAACATACATAAAAACAGCACAAAAAAGACAGCCGCAGCAATTTTTACCGTTGCGATCCGATTGCCTTTATTGGACGCCGCAAAAAAAGTACCGATCACCAAAACAACCGGAAAAATATATGCGATCAAACCAAATACGCCAAAAAAGAAACTGCTGACAGCATTTCCAATTGCCCCGCCGATTCCAAAATTACTGATAAAAAGTAAAATGGAGATTGCAAGGATCACCCACAGAATCACTTCCTCTGTAAAGCTCTCCTGCTGTATATCATTCTTCTTACGTCCTGAATTCGTTTTTCTGCCAGAAGTTTTTCTGCCAGAGGAACTCTTTCTTTTCCCTGTTGCCAAAATATTACCTCCAAAAAATATCTCCTATAATGTATAGAAAAATCCGCCGATTGAGAGCAGTCCGACAATCAGACAATAAACTGCAAAAACACGGAATTTCCGATTGCGCACAATGACAAGCATTGTTTTAATACAGATATATCCGATCACTGCAGCAATCACCATACCAACAATATAGCAGGTGATATCCATGCCGCTCACAGACAGGTCTGCAAAATCTTTTAACTCTAATACCATGGCACCTAAAATCGCCGGTATCGACATGATAAACGAATATTTCACTGCAAACTTGCGGTTAAATCCGCTGAGCAGACATGCTGTGATCGTTGTTCCGCTGCGGGATAATCCAGGCAACGTTGCCACGCCCTGAGCAATACCAACGACAAACGCATTGGTGTATGTAATGTCCTTCGGAAGCTTGTCTCCGCCCTTGCAGCGGTCTGCGATAAAGAGCAGGATTGCGGTTGCGATCAGACAGATGCCCGGCACGATCAGAAGTCCTGATGCCTGCTCTACCACGTCTTTTCCAACAAAACCAATGATTCCGGTCGGAATGGTTGATACTATGATCAGCACCACAAACTTGCGGTAACTGCTGTTTACAATTCTGCGGTACGGACTGTAATCAACATGATCTTTTCCTCTGTCACGGATCGATAGAAAAAGGTTTTTTATAAGTGCTGCAAAATTGATCAGCACATCTCTCACGATACAGATTCCCTCCACAAAAAGCCTGACGATATCTTTATAATAAACTGCGCAGATCGCGATCAGAGTTCCAACATGCAGCAAAACATCAAATAACATTCCTGTATCCGTCTCAACATGGAACAGGATTTTAAAAAGTGCAAGATGTCCGGAACTGCTGACCGGAAGGAACTCTGTCAATCCCTGTATGATCCCCATCAAGACCGCCTGTAATAAAGTCATAAGCTTTTTCCTCCGCTGTATCGTATCTCATATTTTCTAAAAAATATCAGTTTTTTCCATAAGTCACCGATTTTCATACTTTTTAAGTATACCATATTTCATTTTGATTGTCATTAAAAGCTTTTTTTGCCGCCGGATTTTGTCTCTTGTATGAGCTGGTGTAATTTTGCAAATGCCTCATGGATTCCACCGATAGAATCAATGAGTCCTTCCTCGACTGCCTGTCTTCCAACCAGGATCGTTCCAAGGTCTTTTGTGAGGATTCCCATATTCATCATAAGCTCCTCCAATCGCTTCTGCTCTGCCTTAGAATGCTGCACAACAAATTTTAAAATACGATCCTGCATCTGCTTAAAATAATCATACGTTGGCTGCGCCCCGATCACAGTTCCATTCATCCGCACCGGGTGGATCACCATCGTACCGGATGGCACGATAAAAGAATAGTCCGTGGAGACTGCCAGCGGCACGCCGATGGAATGGCTGCCACCGAGTACCAGTGAAACCGTCGGTTTATCAATGGATGCCACCATCTCTGCAATGGCAAGTCCACTCTCCACATCCCCGCCTACCGTGTTTAACAAAAGCAGTAATCCATCCACATTTTTATTTTCCTCCACCTCCGCGAGTTTTGGAAGCACATGCTCATACTTTGTCGTCTTTGTCGCCGCCGGAAGACACTCATGCCCCTCAATCTCTCCTATGATCGTCAGCATGGAGATCCTGTCTTCCCCATGCTCTAATTCCACCTGTCCAAAATCCCTGATCTGCTCATTCACAGCCTTCTCTTTCTCATTTTTTTCTGCCATACAATCTCCCTTCCCTCATAAGACTGAAAAAACAGGATAGATTTTTCTACCCTGTTCTTTAGTATTGGAGATTCTTTTTATTTTATACAGTATATCCAATCAGATAATTATAAAGCCCTTCGTATTTTCCTTTGGAAGACTTCCAGGAATAATCGTTTGCCATGCCCCGTTCAACAATCTGATTCCACTGTTTTTTCTTATCAAAATAAATATGCTTTGCATAATTGACAACACCGAGCATCTCTTCCCCATTATAATTTGCAAAAGAGAATCCATCACCGGTATTTTCGTATTCGTTATATGGTCTGACTGTATCCTTAAGTCCTCCGGTCTCACGGACGATTGGAACCGTACCGTAACGGAAAGAGATCAACTGCGTCAGTCCACATGGTTCAAAGCGGGATGGCATTAAAAATGCATCCGCAGCGGCGTAAAGTTTGTGAGCCAGGTCATCAGAATAACAGATATTGGCAGAAACTCTGTCTCCGTATTTCCATGCATAATGGCGGAACATGTTCTCATACTGTGGATCGCCGGTTCCAATCACAACAATCTGTGTGAAATCATCCACCAGGCGGTCAATCACATAATTGATCAGATCCAGACCTTTCTGATCGGTGAGTCTTGAGATCAGTCCGATCATGAACTTCTTCTTATCGACAGTCAGATCCAGTTCCTCCTGTAATTTTAATTTATTATTGACCTTCTTCTTACGGAAGTTTGATGCGTTATAGTTGGTATAAATTTTCGGGTCTGTCTCCGGATCATATGTTTTGTAATCAATACCGTTTACAATGCCCTGCATATCAAAGTGTCTGGCGGCAAGCAGTCCATCCAGCCCCTCGCCATAGTAATCAGTCTGGATCTCCTGTGCATAAGAATCGCTTACAGTTGTAATATAATCTGCATATACCAAACCACCCTTTAACATGTTGGCATCCTTATGAAATTCCAGTTTATCCGGTGCAAACAAATCTGCTGAAAATCCTGTCAGCCCCTTCATCGTCTTCACATCCCATACACCCTGGAACTTCAAATTATGTATGGTAATGATTGATTTCATCCCCCAGTAAAAAGAGTCTGCCTGAAATTCATTTTTCAGATATACCGGGATCAGACCTGTCTCCCAGTCGTGACAGTGGATCAGATCCGGACGGAAATCGATCTGTTTTAACATGGATAAAACAGCTTTATCGAAGAAAACAAACTTCTCAATGTCATAACGGATATCCCCATATGGTGTATCACAGGTAAAATATTCCTGATTATCAATAAAATAGTAGGTAACCCCATCCAGTTCATATTTTAAAATTCCAACATATTTGTTCTGGATATAATTTCCTGCACACATATAAAAATGTGTTACATACTGAAACTGGTTTCTGAATTTTTCCGGAATACAGCTATAATTTGGAATCACGACCCTGACATCCCATTCCTCTTTTGAAAATTCCTTAGGTAATGCACCACACACGTCCGCAAGTCCCCCAGTTTTTATAAACGGAACGCACTCTGACGCTGCAAAAAGAATCCTCTTCATGAATTATACCTCCTCATCATCCTTGTACTATTTATGATATAACATTTTCCCCCGGATTTCTACCACTTTATTGTAAAAAAGTGTCCATATGAAAAAACTCTGTTCTTGGATTGCGCCAAAAGCAGAGTCTGTCTCATATTATTTATTCATCCCAGTTGTGGTAAACCTGCTGAACATCATCATCATCATCCAAAAGATCTAAGATACGGTTGATGTTTGTGATATCTTCGTCTGCAGATAACTCTACATAGTTCTGAGGAATCATGGTTACTTCTGCTTCTGCCATTGGAATGTTCTCAGCTTCCAATGCGCTTCTTACAGCTTCAAAATCATCTGGAGATGTCAATACTTCAAAGCAGTCCTCCTCCTCATTAAAATCTTCTGCGCCTGCATCTAAAGCGATCATCATAAGATCGTCTGCATCCATTTCACAATCTTCTTTTGCGATGATGATCTGTCCTTTTTCATCGAACATGTAAGATACACAACCCTGTGTACCGATGCTTCCATGACCTTTTGTGAATGCATTTCTGACATTTGCAGCAGTACGGTTTTTGTTATCTGTTAAACATTTTACAATGATAGCTGTTCCGCTTGGTCCATATCCTTCATATGTACAGAATTCGTAGTTGACGGAGTTTCCATCACCGGCAGCTTTCTTAATACCGCGATCGATCGTATCGTTTGGCATATTGTTGCTCTTTGCCTTTGCGATCACCTGTGCAAGTTTGAAGTTATTGGATGGATCCGGGCCACCCTCTTTTACTGCAACTGCGATTTCTCTACCGATAATCGTAAAGATTTTACCTTTTGCAGCATCATTTTTTTCTTTCTTATGTTTAATATTGGCAAACTTTGAATGTCCTGACATAACTTTATCCTCTCTTTTTCTTGTATTTTCGTCTGTCAAACTTTTTATATGTTTTGTGTGTTTCTCACACAATTACAAAATCTCTCAGAAATATTATTCTAGCACCGTTTCTTCTTTCTGACAAGAGTTCTCTTCCTTATCTGTGGAAACGCCCTCGGCAAGTTTTGTGATCTTCACTTTTTTGATCATCTTATTTTCCACCTGTAAAACTTCGAAATGATACCCGAAAGCATCTGTCTCAAACTTCTCATCATCATTTGGAATACGGTCTAACAGAGAGATCAGTATACCATTTAACGTTTCAAATTCATCTTCCTCCGGAATATGAATTTTCAAAATTTCAAGTGCCTCCTCAGCAGAAGTCATACCATCCATCAGATAACTGCCATCTGGCAGTTTCTCAATCATCTTTTCTTCCTGGTCGTGTTCATCCTCGATGTTTCCTACGATCTCCTCAAGGATATCTTCCATTGCAACAATCCCGGAAGTCTGTCCATACTCATCCACCACGATGACCATATGCGTCTTAGCATTCTGCATCATCGTAAATAAGGTATTAATATTTCTCGTTTCCGGAATAAAATCAACCTCACGGATCAATCCCTTAATATCTTTGATCGCCGTGTGATAAATCTCCTGTTTCTGGCACAGTGCAAGTACCTCCTTAATATGAAGCACTCCGATTATATTATCAATATCATCTATGTATACCGGATATCGCGAATAGTTATTTTCAATCGTGAAATCCAGCATTTCAAGGAACGTCATCGTTCCATCAATGGCAATGATATTCTTGCGGTGCACCATAATATCCTTTGCATCTTTGTCTCCAAATTCAAAAATATTATGGATCATCTCCGCTTCATTCGCCTGCAGGACACCCTGCTCATGTCCTTCATTTACCATTGAGATAATCTCTTCTTCTGTCACATCATCGGTGTCTACTCCGAACAGCTTCATAAGCCTGTTACTCAACTTTTTCATCCCGGTAGTGGGACTGCCACCATCGTCCATAAATCCTCCTAATTTATATCGAAATTGTATTAAAACATTTGAAATAATACCATTTTGCTCCAGAATAGTCAAGTTATGTAAGAAGCTCTAAGCTTATTTCCAATGCCTTATCAATTTTGATCAGTATCTGATTGTCAAGATGACATACTTTATCTTTCAGCCGCGTCTTGTCGATTGTGCGCAACTGTTCCAGTAAAACAACGGAATCCTTCACCAGTGCATACTTGGTGCAGTCTAACTCCACATGGGTTGGAAGTTTTGCCTTGTTCATCTGGGAAGTGATTGCTGCACAAATGACCGTAGGACTGTGTCTGTTTCCAACATCATTCTGTATAATAAGAACCGGGCGGACTCCACCCTGCTCAGAACCGACCACTGGTCTTAAATCTGCATAAAAAATATCTCCACGCCGAATTAACATATGCTTTACACTCCATAATCTTACTCAGTATTCTCTCTACTGTTGTTTCTTACGGATAGTATTTCCATATTTAACGGTCGTATTCTGTTTTCAAAAATATTTTTCCAGCCTATTCCTCGTCAAAATATTCCTGGCTTGCAATTCTTTTTCCATCTCGATAAAAAACACGCGGAATACGTTTTCCAAGCACGCAGACAAACTCATAATTAAATCTGCCGGAAAGGCTGCCGACTTCTTCCATGGTGATCACTTCGTCACCATCCCTGCCGATCAGTGTCACTTCATCCCCAATCTTCACATCCGGAATATCAGTCACATCTACCATGAACTGATCCATACAGACTCTTCCGCAGATTGGCGCACGTTTTCCGTGGATCAGGACACTTCCTGTATTGGAAAGTCCCCTGCAATATCCATCTGCATAACCAACCGGGATCGTTGCGATGCGGCTGTCGCGCTTTGTGATGAAAGTTCCACCGTAACTGATCGCTCTTCCAGCCTCTAAATCCTTAACGTAAGCCACATGTGTTTTCAATTCCATCACCGGTTTTAAATCAAGGGAATTCTGGTCGACTTCTTCCGATGGCCATAATCCATACAACGTGATTCCCGCTCTTACCATATCCATATTTGCCTCGCGGATTTCTGCGATTCCTGCGCTGTTGGAACAGTGCTTGACGGGAATCGAAACACCTCTGTCTTCCATCATGGCAATCATTTTTCTGAATTTTTGAATCTGTTCTTTTGTGAAAGTTTTATCATACTCATCTGCTTTTGCAAAATGAGTAAAAATCCCCTCCACTATCATATGCGGAAGCTTTGCAATCTGCGCCATCTCATCTGCGGCTTCTTCTGTCACCTGATACCCGATACGGCTCATTCCGGTATCCACTGCAAAATGCATCCGGCAGTCTTTTCCAACTTTTTCGGCAGCAGCAGAAAGCTCTTTTGCCATCTCAAGTGTAAAAACACTTGGACAGATTTCTGCCTGGATTACTTCCTCATACTGATCCGGGAAGATATAGCCAAGAATCAAAATCGGTTTTTGGATTCCATTATTTCGAAGGATCATCCCTTCCTCAACCGTTGCAGCTGCATACCCATAAACATAATCTAAATGTTCAATCTCCTTTGCAATAGGAACAGCCCCATGACCATACCCATCTGCTTTGATCACCGCCATAATTTTCGTGTCCGGATCGATGTTCTGATGCATGGCTTCCATATTGTGCATGACCGCACTCAAATCTATATTTGCACACACTCTGCTGTGTTTATTCATGTTATATCCATACCTTTCTATCGTAATGAATCTTTTTTATAATTGATTTTCTGCCAGAAAATCTCTCAAACCATTTACAATGTCGCCTGCCATCATACCACGAAAACCACATTTTTTCAATGCAGTATCTCCGGAAAGTCCGTGAAGGTAAACACCAAGCGCGGCCGCAGTCTCTGTGTCTGCCCTCTGGGTCAGAAGTGATCCTATGATTCCGGTCAGCACATCCCCACTTCCCGCCGTTGCCATTCCATGATTTCCGGAGAGGTTCAGATAAGTCCTTCCATGTGGAGTGGCAACGACCGTGTGTTCATCTTTCAGAACACAGGTGACATGAAATTTTCCTGCAAACTTATCCGCAGTATCAATCAGCCGTGTCTGGATAAAGGCAATGGAATCCCCGGTCAGACGGCTCATCTCACCAAGATGCGGCGTGATCACAAGTTCTGTGTGCGCCAAAAGTAAAACACTTGTGTCCTCTGCAATGATATTTAATGCATCTGCATCAAGGACGACCGGAACAGATGCTTTTTGCAGCACTGTTTTAACAATCTGATGTGCTGCATCCCCGGTTCCGATTCCCGGTCCACACACAATCACATCTGCCCATTTCATTGCTTCTGAAAGTTTTGAAGCATCTAATTTTTCAGGGTGATAAGTAGTCAGAACTGCCTCTGGAATACTTGTCTGCAATGGAATGCGGTTTTCCTCAGGCGTAAACACACGCACCAGACCACAGCCTGCCGTATACGCTGCCTTTGCACTTAAAACAGCTGCGCCAGCCATATCCACACTTCCAGCGATCAGCAGTAATTTACCGAAGCTTCCCTTATTAGAATGTGAAGCTCTCTTTGGAAGGAATCTCAGATCTTCCATCTCGAACGCCATAACACCGGGCATTTGTGTCAGAAAACTCTCATCCGTGATTCCAATCTGCTTTGTCACGATCTCCCCGACATATTCATTTCCCGGGAAAAGATGCATGCCGATTTTTTCATAGGCAAATGTGATCGTGCAGTCTGCACGAAACGCACATTTTAAAACAGCCCCTGTGTCCGAAGAAATTCCGGATGGCATATCAAGTGCGATCTTTTTTCCTGGTATTTCGTTCATTTTCCGAATTGTATCAGCAAAAATGCCTTCAACATTTCTCGAAAGCCCGACTCCAAAAATGGCATCCACTATTACATCATATGCGGTGTTCTCCGGAATGGCTTCCAATACCGGACATCCATAGGCAAAAAGGATCTCCAGCTGCTTTTTGCACTGGTCTGTCTCCTTCTTCCGGTCACCGATCAACACCGTATGCACCTCTGCTCCGTCCAAAAGTAACAGCCGGGTGAGTGCAAAACCATCTGCGCCATTGTTTCCCGTTCCGCAAACGATCAGAAATTTTTTGCTGCATGGGTACTGCCTTTTGATCTCATCAAAAACTGCAAGTGCGGCCCGCTCCATCAAAAGCAGGGATGGCACTTTAAAATGTTCTGTCGTGTTCGTATCATATTGTTTCATCTCTCTGCTGTTTACCAGATACTTCATAACCTTCTCATCCCCTCAGGCATATGGATAAGATAGAGCTGTCGTGCATTAAAAAATGCATGCGGCAGCTCTATCGATTTCATCCATTATTTATTCTGCTTATTTTTTACGATATTATAGGACAACTGCATCAGGCTGTCAGAAAGATGTACATTCTCAACAACCACATCTTTGTCGATCAGATCAAGGTCCACATGGGCAAAATTCCAGATTGCCTGAATTCCAAGATTGACCAGACGGTTTGCAATGGCATCAGCCTTCTCCTTCGGCATGGTAAGGGCTGCAATATCAACAACGTGATCCTTGCAGTAATCTTCCAGTTCATCTAACATGTGGATCTTAATTCCGCGGACTGTCACACCCTCTAACGCCGGATTGACATCAAAAAGTGCTGTGATCACAAAACCAAGTTTTTCAAACTTCACATAATTTGCCAGTGCCTGACCTAAATTACCGGCACCGATGACAATAATATTATGTTTCTGGTTTAATCCTAAAATCTTACCAATCTCTTCATATAAAAACTTTACATTATATCCATATCCCTGCTGTCCGAAACCGCCAAAGTTATTCAGATCCTGACGGATCTGCGAAGCAGTGACATTCATTCTTTTGCTTAGATCATTGGATGAAATACGTTCCACTCCATCCTCCAGCAATTCACCTAAATACCGGTAATATCTCGGCATACGACGGATTACTGCCTGGGAAATTTCTTTTTCCTGCATTTTTTGCCCCTCCCGAAGTATCTCTCTTTCACGGCTCTTTTCTTCTTATGCCGCGATGCATCATTTTTATTATAGTAATTTCAACTGCATCTGTCAATCTGTTAAACTTTTAACAGAGTAAATTTATCTGCCGTATCACCACATTTTCCAGATTTTTACGCGTCCAGCTCCATGGAAAGTTCTTCCCACACTTCATACTGCTTTTCTAATTCTTCCTGATACTCACTCTGCTGTTTCGTCAGTTCTCCTAACTTTGCAGAGTTCACAGCCACTTCCGGCTTTGCACATTCCGCATCGATCGAAGCAATTTTCTCTTCCAGCTCCGCAATCTTTTCCTCTGCCTTTTTCAGGGCATTCTCTATCTTGCGGATCCGTGCCTGTTCTGCCTTCTGTGTCTGCCAGTCCACCTTCTGGGCAGTCTCTTTCACAGAAGCCTCTGTCTGTGCCTCATCCTCCGGCTTTTTGACATATAACGCAACCATCTGGTCATGTTTTTCCAGATAATAATCATAGTTACCGATATAATTCACAACCGTCTCTCCGGTCAGTTCCAGAATACGTGTTGCAGTCTGATTAATAAAATAACGGTCATGCGATACGAAAAATACTGTTCCAGTATAACTTTTTAGTGCTTCCTCTAAAATTTCTTTTGAGGTGATGTCCAGATGGTTGGTCGGCTCATCGAGGATCAGAAAATTCGCATCGGAAAGCATTAATTTTGCCAGTGCAACACGTCCTCTCTCACCACCGCTCAAATCCTCAATCCGCTTATAGACATCATCATCTGTAAATAAAAAAGCTGCCAGAACATTGCGCACTTTCGTGTTATTCAGATTTGGATAATCATCCGCAATCTCATCAAAAATGGTTTTCTCCATGTGAAGCTGCTGATGTTCCTGGTCATAGTAACCAATATGCACATTGCTTCCAAGTGTTACCGTTCCTGCGTCCGGAGGGATCAGCTCGTTGATGATCTTAAGGATCGTTGTTTTACCGGTTCCGTTATTTCCAATTAATGCTACACGCTCCCCTCGTTTCACTTCGAAATTAATTCCCGAAAAAAGCTGTAATGGCGGGAATGCCTTGGCAAGCCCTTCCACTTTTAAAACATCATTTCCACTGACCACATTCGGCTCTAACACGATCCGTATATCTGTGTTATCCTCGGTCGGCTTCTCAATGCGTTCGATCTTATCCAGCAGTTTTTCACGGCTCTCTGCCCGCTTAATTGACTTCTCGCGGTTAAAAGATTTCAGTTTTGCGATCACTTCTTCCTGATGCCTGATCTCACGCTGCTGATTATAGTACTGCTTGATCATGGCTGCACGGATTGCTGCCTTTTTCTTTGCATAATCCGAATAGTTCCCCTGATAAACATAACCCTTGTGCTGAAAAATCTCCACCACTTTACTCACGACGCGGTCTAAGAAATACCGGTCATGCGATACGATTAAAACAGCTCCCTTGTAATTCATCAGAAAAGTTTCCAGCCATCGGATTGACTCGATATCCAGATGGTTGGTCGGCTCGTCTAAAAGCAGGATGTCCGGCTTTGTCACAAGCAGTTTTCCAAGAGATACACGGGTTTTCTGTCCGCCGGAGAGTTCGCTCATTTTCTTGTCGAACTCCTCCTCAGTAAATCCAAGCCCCTTTAAAATACCGGTCACTTCACTGCGGTATGCATATCCGTTCACCTGTTCAAATTCATGGCTTAATTTATGGTAAGTATCTAAAAGCTGCTCTAATGCTTCCCCGGAGAGTGTGTTCATCTGCGTTTCCATATCACGCAGCCGTTCCTCCATCTCGATCATGTCGCGTTTAGAATCTAATACTTCCTCATAGATCGTATGGTGGCCGGAAACATCCTGATATTGGGCAAGATAACCGATCGTTTTATCTTTTGCGAGCGTCACTTCCCCCTCGTCCGGATTTTCCTGTTTCATAATTATTTTAAGCAGCGTAGATTTGCCGGCACCATTGATGCCGACAACCGCTGCTTTTTCATTTTCTTCAATATGAAAACTTACATTTTTTAAAATTTCGTCAGTCCCGAATGACTTTGAGATATTCTGACAAGATAAAATCATAATGATAACATTCCTTCTAATGTGGTTCGGATTGCCTTGATGAAATCCTCACTGTTTAACACAGTCGGATGCTCTAATGTTGTAATGAGCGCAAGGTCTTTTGTCATTTTACCACTCTCAATGGTAGATATACAAGCTTTTTCTAATTTATCTGCAAAATCCTGCAATTCTTTGATGCCATCGATCTCGCCACGTTTTCTCAAGGCTCCTGTCCATGCAAAAATCGTTGCGACAGAGTTTGTGGATGTCTCCTCACCCTTTAAATGTTTGTAATAATGGCGCTGTACGGTTCCATGTGCAGCCTCATACTCATAATATCCCTGTGGAGAGACAAGCACGGAAGTCATCATGGCAAGGGAACCAAATGCGCTGGATACCATATCACTCATGACATCACCATCATAGTTTTTGCATGCCCAGATGTAACCGCCTTCGGATTTCATGACACGTGCAACTGCATCATCGATCAATGTATAGAAATAGGTAATTCCGGCTTCTTCAAATTTTTCCTTATACTCTGCGTCAAAGATTTCCTGGAAAATGTCTTTAAATGTATGGTCATATTTTTTGGAAATAGTGTCTTTGGTTGCAAACCACAGATCCTGCTTTGTATCTAAAGCATAGTTGAAGCAGCTTTTTGCAAAACTTTCAATGGAATTGCATAGATTGTGCTGTCCCTGTACCACACCTGCACCTGTGAAATTATGGATCAGTTCTCTTGTCTCTGTTCCATCCTCAGCAGTGTATACAAGCTCACATTTACCAGGTCCCGGAATCTTCATCTCAGATGCTTTGTAAACATCACCATAAGCATGACGTGCGATTGTGATCGGTTTTTTCCAGTTTTTCACACACGGTTCAATTCCTTTTACAACGATCGGTGCACGGAAAACTGTTCCATCTAAGATCGCACGGATCGTTCCGTTCGGACTCTTCCACATTTCTTTTAAATTATACTCTTTGACACGTGCTGCATTTGGAGTGATCGTTGCACATTTTACGGCAACACCGTATTTCTTTGTTGCATTTGCGGAATCAATCGTCACCTGATCGTCTGTCTCGTTACGATACTCTAATCCCAGATCATAATAATCGGTTTTAAGGTCGATAAAAGGGGTTAATAATTCATCTTTGATCATCTTCCAGAGAATTCTGGTCATCTCATCTCCGTCCATCTCTACTAATGGGGTTGTCATTTTAATTTTTTCCATCGCTTATTTTTCCTTTCTGCCTTGTTTTCATGAATCTCACAAATGTTACTTTTTTAACAAATTATCCCAGCCATAGTGATCCATATTCTCAATGGTTTTCATAATGTGCTGGTTTGCAAGCTTTTCTGCCAGTTGTGCATCATGCTGTTTTAATGCCTCCACAATCCTGCGGTGTTCATTATTCGAATCCACTGCCCTGTTCTTATCGGAAAGAGTGATCTTTCTGACGCGCTGGGCATAGTGATGAAAATCGGAAAGCACATGCCGTAATTCCCGACTGCCACTTGCGGTATATAAAATCTCGTGGAACTTATTGTCCAGCTCAACCATCTGTTCTGCGTTTCCTTTTGTTGCATGAAAGTCAGACAAAAAAATATTTTCCTCCAACTCATCCAACTGTTCTTTCGTGATATTCTCCGCAGCCCACTTAGCACACAATCCTTCCAGACGGCTTCTGATCTCATAAATATCTTTGATATCTTTCTGGGATATGCCAACCACATAAGCGCCTTTATTGGGAATGATCGTGACCAGACCTTCGAGTTCCAGCTGACGCAGTGCCTCCCTCACAGGGGTTCTGCTGACGCCGAGTTCCTCACCGATTGATTTCTCCTTCAGTTCCTCATCTCTCTCATATTTGCCGGAAAGAATGTTCTCCCTTATCATATGAAAGACTCTCGAACCCAAGGAGTAATTGTCTTCTCCCATAATTATCTCTCCAAAGTATCTATCTTTAATTTCTTACAGCACTTACCGATCTCTTCTACCAACTCATTGTCTGTCAAAACGGTCACACGGCCTTCCTCATACTGCTTGTCTACCCATACTTTTACCATCTTGACAAGTTCTGAATTCTTATCGACGCCTTTTTCCTTTGGCAGATGATAATAAGAATTGATCCATAATGCAATTCCTGCCAGACCGGATGTATTGGATACGGATACAAGTGGTGGTCTGTTTAAAAATTTTCCCGTATCAAAAATGTTGTAAATTTCCTCATTTTTCAACAGACCGTCTGCATGGATACCGGCTCTTGTGACATTAAAGTTTCTTCCGACAAACGGTGTGCGGCTTGGCTGCACATAGCCTAATTCTTTTTCAAAATACTCTGCCAGCTCTGTGATCACAGTTGTGTCCATGCCGTCTAAGGTTCCCTTTAACTGTGCATACTCAAATACCATTGCTTCCAGAGGTGTATTTCCGGTTCTCTCTCCGATACCAAACAGAGAGCAGTTGACACCGCTTGCACCGTAAAGCCATGCCGTAGTCGAGTTGTTGACCGCCTTGTAAAAGTCATTGTGTCCATGCCATTCGATCAATTCGGATGGGACACCTGCATGTGTGGTAAGGCCATAAATGATTCCCGGTACGCTCCGCGGAATCACTGCGCCAGGGAAATTGACACCATACCCCATCGTATCACAGGCACGGATCTTGATCGGTATCTTATATTCATCCATCAGTTTCATCAGCTCGACACAGAATGGAATCACAAATCCATAAATATCGGATCTTGTGATGTCTTCGAGATGACATCTTGGACTGATGCCTGTCTCTAAACATTCACGGATTACACTTAAGTAGAGGTTCATAACCTCACGCCTTGTCATTTTCATTTTATAGAAAATATGATAATCGGAACAGCTTACCAGAATACCTGTCTCACGAAGTCCGATATCTTTGACTAACTGGAAATCCTGTTTGCTCGCACGGATCCAGCTTGTAACTTCCGGAAATTTATAACCGCGTTTCAGACATTTGTATACGGCATCGCGGTCTTTTTTACTGTATAAGAAAAATTCGCTCTGGCGGATCAGACCTTTTGGTCCGCCTAATTTATGTAAATAATCGTAAATGGTCACGATCTGTTCCGTTGTATAAGGAGCCCTTGACTGCTGTCCATCACGGAATGTCGTATCTGTGATCCAGATATTTTCCGGCATATTATGCGGCACGATACGGTCATTAAACGCAATCTTTGGAATTTCATCATAAGGAAACAGATTATGGAATACATTTGGTTCTTCCACATCCACTAACTGGTAGAAATGTTCTTCTAACTGCAATAGATTTGTCTTTTGATTCATTACAACTTCTCTCATAACATCCTCCTTATAGTAAACGAATATATATGCAAAATATTTGACTATTTTCACATGCATAATTGTATACAATTATACCTTCTTTATTTTAGGCACTCTTGCTGCTATTTGTCAATGCATAATATCTTATATTTATTATAACAATTAGTTATGGTTCGCTTTTGGGTTATGAATCCACTCTATGATTTCTGCGCTCAATCGCACAGTTTAAGATATATCTGTTTTCTTTTTCCAGGGAAACCGTACGATATACGATACTGTCCGTAATTTTTTCTGTCAGATCCATAATATCTTTGTGACATTCCTGATTCTCTCCGGTGTAAATGATCTGTCCATTTTTATCGAGATTCTGCGAATAGTCACAACTGAAACGTACCACAAAAAACTTTTCAGATGCCGTCTCCATGGTAACCGAAACAGCATATTTACCCAGAATCTGCCTGCATGCTTTTGTGAGTATCATCAGGAGGAAAAGAATCTTCCGGAAAATCTCCGGTGGGATCTCGCAGTCTTCTTTCTTTATCATATGGAAACTTTGTCCGGCATCCTCATGATGAAATTCATTTTTTAACCGGTTATACCCCATCAGATAATTACCATTTTCATGGATCATTGTCTCCAGATAATATCCGAGCAGATCCCTCAGATAATGTTCCATCATGTATTCTCCCACGGAATCCATCTGCCCTATCGTCAAATGCTGCTTCAGCATCGTCATGACAACCTCTGCTGCCTGCTTATAGAGCATGACATTCTCCTTTTGTCTCTCTTCAATTCTCTCAAAATCCTTCTCCGAGAAAAAGAGATTCATATTTGCCTGCTCAAGATCTGATTCTGCCTGTTTTTTCAGACGGTGATACTCCAATGCCGCATTCACCGGTTCGATAAAATCAGCAAATGACGCACACGGTTTCATGATCAATTTGTAGATATCACATTCATTCAGAAAAGAGAGGATGTCTTTTACATGCTCTGCACTCGTCATTGCCACACGGACCGTATCCGGCGAGATCATTTTTGCCATGGTGAAAAATTCTCTTCCACTGAGTACGGAAAGACTCGTCTCACATACTAAAACATCTGTTTTCTGATGTTCTAATATATCCAGTGCCTCCTCCGGTCTCCCTGTAATCTGATAAGAAAAAGAAGGCTTTTCTGTCTGGAAAACTGCCTCAAGTCTTTTTCTCCCCACCTCATCCGGCTCTACGATCATTACAAATTCCATCCTCATCCTCCTGTGTACGTTGTGATTCTATATCATTATTTTATACTTTTATTGTTATGATTAACTTAACTATAGCAAACCCATTTTTATATCTCAATAGCAAAAAAAATTTATTTTTCAAAAACTGTAACACATTCTCCTCTGTTCCATAAGATACAGTGTAAGAAAAATTTGGAGGATTTAACATGAGTGATTTAGCTGCAACAAACTGTGGTGGATGTGGATGTAATGAGGGAGGATGCAACTCTATTCTCTGGATCATCATTTTATTGAGCTGCTGCTGTGGTAATAACGGCGGATTCTGTGGCAACAACGGATGTGGCGGTGGAAATGACTGCTTATGGATCATCTTACTTCTTCTCTGCTGTGGCGGATGTGGTAACGGAAACGGCTTCTGCTAATCGCAGGCAGACATCAATGGGGGACCTAAAGTTCCCCTGACCGGTAAACCACCCAGACTTCACGGTCTGGGTGGTTTTTTGTCGTTTACTTTGGTTTTTCCGTTTTCTCTTTGTTCTTTGCCACTTCCCGCTCTCTGACAATCTTCTTGTATACCTCACATTCCTCTGGCACACTTCTTCTTTTGAGACACTCTTCATCTATCTCATAAACACTGTTATTTTCCACCACTAACATGACATTTTTCCTCCTCTCTCTATCCTATGCTTTGAAAATTCGTTTGCGACATATCTGGCATATTGTTTCTTTTCGCACATAAAATAAAAGAAAAAGGCAATTCTTATGGACGAAGCTACACCACTTACCCCTTTCGATACTATGACGCAGACGAGAGAGATTCAGATGCTAAAAACCGTAATTCCATACATGAAAAGTTCACAAAAAAAACAATTTGCCATATTAATAAAGTATATGGAACTTCAAAATACGCTTCATATCTTTTCACAGGAAGAGCAGGTCTTATCCATGTGCTCTCTGCCGGAAGAGGAAAACAACCCACAGTCACTTTTAAACAGCCTCCGCCCTTTCTGTACCCCAAAAGAGCTTGAGACGATCGATATGCTGACCAATATGTTTTCCATGCTTGAAACCTATGAAACAATTTTTGCAGGATAACACCATCAGCCTTTATTTGTTGTAAAAAAAATCAGAGAGGATTTTCTATGGAAAATGATGTTTTTAAAACCAATCCGGTATTTCAGAATCTGTCACCGGAAAAGCTTTCTTTTTTAATGAATTTTGCAAACAGTAAAAAACCTACCGAAATGAAAGACATGATGCCATTTCTGCTCGGCACGCTCTCCTCTGCCAAAAAGCAGAATATCCAGTTCACAAAGCCTGAAACAGAACTTATGATTTCGATATTAAAACAGAGCATGTCACCGGAGGAAGCAGAAAAAGCAGATAAAATCATCCGGCTCATGAAAGAAAGAAGCGGACAGTCTCAATAGAGGCCGCCCGCTTCTTTCTCATACACTTTATGATGCATGTTTCCATCTGGCAATTTCTTACCAGATAGTTGCAACATTCACTTTTAGTACTTTATCAATTGGTGCTACACTGGTTCCCTTGCCATCTGTACCTTCAAAATACTTTGAGCTTGCAGACTCAAACAAAACATAAAGGTTATTGTCCACAATTGCGATTTCCTCGGAGCACGGAGGCATCTCCACCTTAACCGATGGTGTTGACGGGCTCTGGTTCAATGCAATCAGAGAAGAATATACTTTCAGGTAAGAAGAATTGCTTCTTCCAAGCGATGTACTTAAGTATACGGCACCCTGTGAATCAAATGCAATTCCCTGCACTTTGCATGGAATATTGTAATTACTCAATGCAACCAATTTGTCTAACTGTGTGTCATAGGTGTATGCATACATTTTGGAGCGGAACATCTTATTGTAAGTTGCGACCCAGATACGGCCACCATAACAGGTAATGCAGGAAGGTGTATTTCTCAGATAATATTCGTCTGAAATTGCAGATGCATCAATACAATAACCAGGTGCATCTTCCGCGATCAGCCTGATATATTCATAGGAGATACGCTCTAGTGTATTGGAATTAGAGTGACATACCCATAAATTTTCTCCGTCAAAAGCAACACCACCAAGGTGACTGTCTTTTTTCATTCCAAGTGTCACAAGATAATCTCCGGTTTCCCGGTCAAATACCATCAGGGCTCCCGGTTCATTTTTATCCTCAGTGTATGCTGTCATGATCACGTAATCCGGTGTAAAACAAAGTCCCTGCATGCACATATCTGCTGTGTTGATATAGTTGTTTACATAATCTTTTTCTCTGGTGGAAGGCATTCCCGGAATGGATAATTCATCCATAAAATTATAACTGCACTGTCTTAATTCTTTCTGGTTCATCGCAAGCAGATTTCCGGTGTGATAAGAATACATCTCAACGTTCAGATAACTGTCGATTGTCTTTGTCCATTTTGCAAAAAGAACAAGTTCAGAAGGACTTTTCTTTGTGATCTCTGTCACCTTCTTTGTATAACTGCTGTCTGTATACCATCCGGCAAAATTATAACCTTCCTTCACCGGGACATCCAGTGTCACCGGAAGTTCCTTTTCGTGATAGACCTCACGGTTGGAAATGCTGTTCTCTCCTCCATTCAGAATATAGGTAATATGATATGCCTTCTGACCGGTTTCTTCATACGGATCAACATAAACAGGTTTGTTTTCAATGATACCTGCCTGAGAGATTCCGATTCCTTCGATCGTATGGGCACGTGCGACCTGTGGATCGTTGATCACAAGAAGTATTGCATATAAAATTATGAAAATATTTCTTGTGATCTTCATAAATCCACATCTCCTCCTTTACTCGTCGAGTTTCTCTACTTTGCTTGCTCTTGCAGCAATCTCTTTCTCCTGTATATCAGACGGAGCCTGCTCATATCTTGAAAACTCATAAGAATATGTACCGCTTCCACCTGTCATGGAACGAAGATCCGTGTTATAGCCAAATAATTCCATATACGGAATATCTGCAACGATCTCCTGATAACCATGATCTGTCGGGTTCATTCCAAGCACACGTCCACGCCGCTTGTTCAGATCTCCCATAATATCTCCGGTATACTTATCCGGCACGACCACTTTCAATGATGCGATCGGTTCTAAGAGAACCGGGGAAGCCTCTAAGAAGCCTTTCTTAAATGCCTGCTTTGCAGCGGTTTTAAATGCCATCTCTGAGGAATCTACCGGATGATAAGAACCATCGTATAAAACTGCCTTCACACCGACAACCGGATATGCAGCGACAGGACCTTTCAGACAGGATTCCTGAATTCCCTTTTCTACTGCCGGGAAATAGTTCTTTGGAACTGCTCCGCCAACAACCGTCTGTTCAAATACATATGGCTGTTCCAGATCGCCGGATGGTTCAAATGTCATCTTGACGTGTCCATATTGTCCGTGACCGCCGGACTGCTTTTTATACTTGTACTCCACATCTGCTTTCTTGCGGATCGTTTCCCGGAATGCAATCTTAGGCTTCTTCAGTTCAACTTCCACTTTGTAGCGGTTTAAAAGTTTGCTGACTGCAACTTCCAAATGCTGGTCTCCCATTCCATAGAGGAGTGTCTGGCCATTCTCACTGTCATTGACCGCTTTCAGTGTAAGATCTTCCATCATGAGTTTCTGGAGAGCCTGTGAGATTTTATCCTCATCGCCCTTATTCACTGCCTTATATCTCATGTAAGTATATGGTGTGGAGATTGAGGTTCGAATATACAAAATCGGATTTGCTTTTGTGGAAAGGGAATCCGTGGTTGCCGGGCTTGCTAATTTTGCCAAAGCACCGATATCACCTGCATGAAGTTCTTTTACTTCCTCCGGTTTGTTTCCACAGAGCACATACAGTTTTCCGATTTTTTCTTCCACATCTTTGTGATGGTTATATAACACATCATCCGTTTTCAAAACGCCTGAATTCACTTTGATCAGGGAGTATTTTCCAATAAATGGATCTACGATCGTCTTCCATACATAAGCTGACTTTGGTTTTGCAAAATCATAATCTGCACTGTACACTTCATTCGTCTTGGCATTGATACCGGTACAGGAACGTTTTTCCGGACTTGGCAGATACTTCACAATATCGACCAGCAATGTATACATTCCTCTTGCTAGTGTGTTAGAACCCATCAGAACCGGAACAATGCTGCCGTCTGCCACATTCACACGGAGTGCCTGACGGATCTCATCCTCCGAGAACTCTTCGCCGTTAAAATAGCGTTCCATAAACTCTTCACTCGTCTCAGCGACAGCTTCCATCAATGCTTCCCTGCAGATATTTAAGTTGTCTTTGGAGTAATCCGGAACATCAGACTTTTCTACGGTTCCATCTTCTTTCCATCTCTTGGCTCTCTGCTGCAGCACATTGACATATCCGACAAACTGTCCATTCTCTCTGACCGGAAGATGGAACGGTGCGATGCGCTTGCCGTACATCTGCTGAAGATCTTCCACAACCTGCCGGTAGCTTGCCTCGTCAATATCCATATCCGTTACGAATACCATTCTCGGAAGTTTGTATTTCTCGCACATCTCCCATGCTTTCTTCGTTCCGACCTCGATCCCTGCCTTACCGGAAACTACAATGATCGCCGCATCTGCCACGCTCACTGCCTCTTCTGCTTCCCCTACAAAATCAAAATATCCGGGTGTATCAAGGATGTTGATCTTCGTATCGCCCCAGACAACCGGGATCACGGAAGTGTTGATGGAGAAAAGACGTTTTGTCTCTTCCTTGTCGTAATCACTGATCGTGTTGCCGTCTGCAACTTTTCCCATACGGGTTGTCATTCCTGCAAGATAAGCCATTGCCTCGACAAGACTTGTCTTGCCGGATCCCCCATGGCCTAAGAGAACCACATTGCGAATTTTGTCAGTTGTGTAAACGTTCATAGCAAATCCTCCCATACATTTTTCATTGATGATTTTGTTTCGTCATCACCGAATGTTGTTAATGGTTATATTTTACTAAATTTTCCACTTTTTTACAATATATTTATTCATATTTACTAACTATTATTATATTATCATTGGATTGCTTATATATTATGTATGCATTTTGAACATTTTTAGCAATTTTCATTTGATTGTTTACACAATATTCACAATTTGTACATATTCGTAGAAAATGTTCTGTTTTCCTTTTTCATGAGATAACTAATCGCTTTTATGCTTTAACCAATCACTTTTATACTTTAACGTGTTGACTTTTTCATAAAATGTGGATATGATGTATAAGACTTTCTAAATATACAAAAATGACTTATGGGGGAACATGATTTGTTTCAGAAAATAGGATTTATCGGACTTGGTTTGATCGGAGGGTCCATTGCAAAAAAAATTCATACACTTTACCCTGATGTAACCATTATCGCAACTGCCGGTCATCAGGAAACCATTACAGAAGCTTACGGAGAACATCTGATCTCCAATCAGAATTTATGTGAGATCAAAGATTTTTATGACTGCGATTATATTTTTCTGTGCACACCGGTAAAAAGAAATATCGAATACCTGCGCCAGTTAAAGGGAAATATCAAAAACGGATGTATCATCACAGATGTCGGAAGCGTCAAAACAGATATTCACGAAGAAGTGACTGCCCTCGCAATGGAGGACTGCTTTATCGGCGGGCATCCGATGGCCGGCTCTGAAAAAACAGGCTTAAAAAATGCAAATGAATATTTACTGGAAAATGCATATTATATCCTGACACCCACAACGAAGACATCACCGGAACGCTTAGAAGAATTTCGTTCCCTGGTGACCCAGTTAGGTGCTGTCGCCCTGGTATTAGACTATCATTTACACGATTATGCCACAGCTGCCATCAGCCATCTGCCGCACATCATCGCATACAGTCTCGTCAACCTTGTCAAAAAATCCGACGACGCAGACGAGACGATGAAGACGATCGCTGCCGGGGGATTTAAAGATCTGACCAGAATCGCTTCTTCCTCTCCTGTTATGTGGCAGAATATCTGCCAGTCCAACAGTGAACAGATCGTGCGGTTGATCGATGCTTATGAGGAAATGTTAGAGAAAACCAAACATGATATTTTATCTTCTGATGCAGATGCACTGCTTCAGGATTTTCAGTCCGCCAAAGATTACAGGGATTCGATTGCGATCACGAACAAAGGTCCGATCAAAGAAATATATGAACTGTATTTAGATCTGTTAGATGAAGCCGGCGGGATTGCAACTGTCGCTACAATCCTTGCCAGCAATCATCTGAGTATTAAAAATATCGGCATCATTCACAACCGTGAGTTTGAAGATGGAGTATTACGTCTGGAAATGTATGACAGAATATCATTAGATGCAGCAGTACAGTTGCTTAGAAAACATCATTATACAATATATGAGCGGTAATCTGCCGCTCATATATTGTATACACAGTATCAATTGAAACAGGATAACAATTTCTCAACCTCTTCCCGTTCCGGCATTACGCGGAGTGCGCCTTTGCGTGTAGTGATAATGGATGCCGCTGCATTTGCAAAAGTCAGCATCTCTTTCAGGTCATTCTCTGTAAGATCGGTAAGTCCATGCTCTAAAATATAATGGAGAACACATGCACAGAAGGTATCTCCGGCTCCGGTTGTCTCAATTGTATTCTTCTGTATAAAAGGTTTCACTTCTACAATAAGATCTTTATAATAAGCACGGCTTCCTTCCCTGCCCATGGATACAAGGATCAATGGAATATGATATCTCTCAAGGATCCAATGTACACCCTTTGTGAAATCTTCTTCTCCGGTCAGCCACTGAATCTCGTTATCAGAAATCTTTAAAATGTCACACTGTCCTAATCCGTAAAGCACCTGTTCTTTTGCTTCATCTAAGGAGTTCCAGAGCGGCTCGCGCAGATTCGGATCAAAGGAAATGACAGCACCAGCTTCTTTTGCAGCACGAAGTGCTTTTTTTGTTGCATTTCGTACACCTTCGTGTGTCATGGACAGTGTGCCAAAATGAAAGATTCGTGTTCCCTTTATCAACTCTTCCGGTACTTCCGCTTCTGTCAGCATCATATCTGCACCAGGATTTCTGTAAAACGAAAAATCCCTGTCTCCATCCGGATAAGTATGTACCAGTGCTAACGTTGTATGTACGTCATCATCTTTCTGTAAGCCTGATGCATCAATCCCGACTTCCATAATCGTCTGTTCCAGCTGTTTTCCGAAAAAATCATTTCCCACTTTTCCGATAAAAGCTGTCTTATGTCCGAGCTTTGTTAACATTGCCAGTACGTTGCATGGAGCACCGCCCGGATTTGCCTCAAATAATGGATTTCCCTGACTACTGATCCCATTCTCAGTAAAATCAATGAGTAATTCGCCTAAAGCTACAACATCCATACTTTTTCCTCCGTGTCTGATAGTAGTTTTTGTTTTATAATTTTACTATATCGTGATTTCATCACTCAATAATTTCGTCGTTCGCCGAATGCATAAATGCATTCTTCTCACTTGCACTCATTATATCA